>Ga0310697_10000766_pt1 | contig 41015 bp, 30 predicted proteins | sample 172DNAGHGlowgp2_FD_203883 | JGI IMG/M metagenome (GOLD analysis project Ga0310697, IMG submission 203883) | Sheep rumen microbial communities from Palmerston North, Manawatu-Wanganui, New Zealand - 1728 DNA GHGlow gp2 (v2) (version 2) | ecosystem: Host-associated > Mammals > Digestive system >...
GAATTGGTTAAAAGATAGATTTGATGATGGATTAGTATTTTTAAAATCAGTTGAAAGAGGTAAATGCTTTATAGAATATATACCAGCAGAAAACGCCTGGAATCCATTAGATGCAAATGGTTATATGTATATAGATTGTTTATGGGTATCAGGATCATTTAAAGGTCATGGCTATTCAAATGATTTATTAAATGCTTGCATTAAAGATTCTAAGTCAAAAGGAAAGGTTGGATTATGCATTTTATCTAGCAAAAAGAAATTACCATTTTTAGCTGACCCAAAATATTTAAAATATAAAGGTTTTGAAGTAGCAGATGAAGCCGATAATGAAATACAGTTATGGTACTTTCCATTTGATAAGAATGCATCAAAACCAATGTTTAAAGAATGTGCAAAGCATCCATTTATAAAAGAACCTGGTTATGTCTTATATTATACAAATCAATGCCCATTTAATGGAAAATATGTCCCAATTGTAGAACAAACCGCTAAAGACAATAATATTCCATTTAAGGCAGTTCATATAAATAGTAAGGAAGAAGCACAAAATGCTCCTACACCTATTACAACATACGCATTATTTAAAGATGGTAAATATGTCACTAACGAACAAATGAATGATACAAAATTCTTAAAACTACATAATGGCTTAAAATAAAATATCAGGTTAGGCTCCTTTTAAAAACAATTATACCATATCGCTGTTATAGAAAACTTTACTCTATTTGTTGAACGTCAGGTTCTTTCTTCTTTTCTCTTAAAAGAACAAATTTTTGAAGTGGGTATAAGACGATGAACTGTATAAAACTTGCGATGCTCATCGCGATGAATGGCCCAATGACCTCCACACCCCACTGGATAAAGATGTTGGTTAATATTCCTTGTAACCAAGTAGAGAAAGTGATGAGAACGATCAAAACAACAATATAAATGACATAATGCCATATTGGTGAATCGCTTTTGAAGGTGCGTCTTTTGTTTAGAAAATAACCAACCGTGTTCGCGATAAAGTTGGACAAAAAGAACGGTAACATATATCCCCAGTTGTCGTGATCCGCCCCGACTATTTCTTTAGAAAAAATGGTCGCGAGAAAACCAGGTAGTGGTTCCTTCCAGTTTTTCATTAAATAATACATTGAATATAGTAGAGCCAACTGGATAATGGTGATGATACAACTCACAAAGCTAAATTTAAAAAACTGCCAAATGTTTTTATGAACTTTTCCTTTGTTTTCAATCTTATCGTCAAGACCGTCTAAATAGGCACTAACCTTATTTGTTTTCTTCTCTTTCATAAGAAAACTATAACACAAGTCATGTTAAGTAATTACAATCGTTTTTTTATCCACTTAATGGAGGTGGGGATTTAAACTAGAAGGTATGAATGTCTATCACAATATAATTAATCGTTATTTTCTTATAAATAATCATTACAATTAATTTATGAAAATAAACAAATATATTTGTTGCAGGTTTGTGACAGTTTGTTTTGTATAATGATATCGAGATAAGTAATAGGAGGTCATAATTATGCCTTATAAACTCACAAAACAAGAAAAAGAATTCATTAGAAGACAGTATCAAGAGAATGTCCGTATTTTAAACAGCCTTCTTCCTAATGGAATGAAGGTCAGAGCGGACTTAAAAGCTCTTAATAAAAGATTAAATGATCCAAAAGAACAACGCTTCTACAAGAAGAGCCTTGAGATCAATAGAAGAGAAGACCTTAAAACAAGTGCCAGTGCGAACTTACTAGAAAGATTCGAAAATCTACGTGATAAAAATAAACCTCATCCATTAGAAAGATTGATGCATACTGAATTAGCGACTGATATTTCAGAAAGCGCGAATAAGTATAATGAAACCAAAATCAAGAATTACTTTGCTCACCCAGAAGCAGAGACGCAAAGAAAGTTTCAAAAGCTTCTCAATATGGATTTATCTACATTAGCAAACATTTCCCGTTCTAATGACTTAGATAACCTCTTAGTGGATTATTATGAAAAGAACGCTGACTTAGTAGATGATGCATTTAGCTTCATTCACTCTGTCGATAAATTTAATAAAGATGATTTAACTCCAGAGATGCAGACATATCTTAAGTCGGTGGGAAGAAACTACGAACAAGTTCTCGCCGCGGTGAATTCAAAAGTGACGAGAGTGAGAGAGAATTATTATTTCTCCTTCCCAGAATTAAGCCAAGCACAAATTGATTCTTTGGAGCAGAATCCTGCTTTTGGTGATTATCCAGAATTACAAATAGAATTCGGTAAATATTCGGCAAGTAAAGAATATTACACTAGACTTTACGCACAATTTAGAAATTTCTTTGAGGCCTGTGATGATTTAGATATCGACACTAGTGAGCCAGGCATCTTATCAAAAGTTGTGATGGAACAAGAAGAAAATGGTCGATTCATCTCATTACCTGATTATTTTAGTAACGCATATCAAGGTAATGGACTTCCAAAGATGAAAGTTCTTAATGAACAAGAAGCTGCCGGTGTGAAGAAGTTATTTAAGAAGGACTACACGAAAGAAAAAGGATTCTTAGATCTCTCTTTACCAGCGGAATTCCAAAAGCCATGGGCAGAACAAGCAAGAGACGATTTCATGTTTAATTATGCATTAGACCACAACTTGTCCTTAGGAGAAGTTGATAACAAAGGATTAGGTGAACTCGCAAGCGAAATTAAAGGCGGCATCAAGGAAACATTGTTCCGTACAACATCTCGTGAATATAAAGCCTTTATCAAAGCGATGAAGAATTTTGAAAACCCAGCGAAAGCAAACGAATATCAAAACGGTTCAAACGTTATCACCAAAGCAAACAATTATTTGATCCATAGAGGAATTACCACTATGGAACAAGCAGAAGCTCTTCCTGAGCCACAACGTTCAAGATGTATCTTGTGTTTAACAACGATGAATACTTTCCAAAAATTTGCTCCATCAAACGTACAAAAACTCGTCCCGGGAACAAACCAAGTCTATCAAACGGAAGCAAAGAAAAATGACTGGCCACCGGCAATTGAAGATGCAAGTCTAGTCAATGATATTGAAATCGATAACAACATCATTCCAGAGAAACAAAAAGAAGTGGTGAAAGAAGATAATGTTATCGAGGAAGAAGAAATAAACACTAACGAAATTAAAAATAATTAACATACTGAGCACATTATAAGATGTGCTCTTTTTATGTAATAAAACTTGACTTCTTTTTTAAAGAGACTAGACTTTTCAATGGTTAAAAGGAGGAAAGAAAAATGAATGATTTACTCAAAAAAGCCATTGCAGAATGCTTAGGTACATTTGTCTTAGTTTTCTTCGCTTGTGGTGTTGCCGCTTTAACTGGTGGTTCATTAGTGGCTACTGCTTTAGCGTTTGGTTTAGTAATCGTTGCCATGGCCTACTCAGTAGGCAGAATCTCCGGCTGCCATATCAATCCAGCGGTCTCTTTAGGTGTTTTACTCGCAAAGAAGATGACATTAAAAGAATTCGCTGTTTATGTGTGTGCACAATTAGTCGGTGGTTTCCTTGGCGGATTATTATTCTTCGGTATCGCTAAGATGAGTGGTTTCGAACTCTTAGGTAACGCTTGTAACGGTGTTATCGGTGGTGAACTTAATGCGGGTGCGATTATCGGTTCTTTATTGCTTGAAGTCGTTCTCACATTTATTTTTGTCTACGTTATCCTAAACGTTACAGACGAAAAGAATCAAGGTGTAGGTAAGAAAGCTGGCATTATCATCGGTTTAACACTTACTTTAGTTCACTTAGTGGGTATCCCATTAACTGGTACATCTGTTAACCCAGCAAGAAGTATCACAACTGCCTTTGCTGACTTAATTTATAATGGTTCTACTGTTGCATTATCACAAGTCTGGATTTTCATTGTTGCTCCACTCGTTGGTGGTGCTCTCGCAGCTCTTGTATTCAAACTTTTACACAAAGAAGCAGAATAAGAAAAAACTCACAAAAAATCAAAATTGATTGGCAAATCGCCAATCTTTTTTTGCTATTAAATGCTTTTAAAAAGAGTTATAGATACTTTGGGAGATGGTATATCTCCCATCAAAATCGATATATGTGTTTTTGAGCGTTTAAGATTATTTTTTACCCATTGCAGCTTCGTCGTCGTACTTTGCCTCTTTATAATCGTTTATATGCCACAGATGTGCAGCACCTAATAAAAAATGATATTAATAGGTCTATTTCAATGATAATATTTTCTTATAAGAAGAAAGGAAAATTCCAATATGTATGAACCGAAAATGGAATTAACCTTGGAGCAAAGAAATATCCTTGAAGGAAAGCAAGGACCAGTCATGGCGAAGATTATGGAAACTATCGTCATGTTTGGTGATATTTTTGGCGCGCCAAGATTAGTGAAAGTCACCCACGATGATGGCCATTTGGTAACTAGTTTTGGCATCAAATTATTGAAGCCATTATTTTCCACTATGGACCAACTCATTGAGGCGGGTATTACGACAAAAGGTAAGTTCACCGTCGATCCTCGACCAATCGATTACGAAAATGTGAAATGCAACCTTCTTGAAAAACTCGTGTTTTCAAAAATCATGTACGCCAAACAAGAAATGTATGAAGAGCAAATGAGAAAAGTCGGTCTTAAAGATTTTAATGCATTCTCTTGCGCTGCTTATCTTCCAGAAATTGGTAACACTCCAAAAGAAGGAGACATCTTATCTTGGGCCGAATCTAGCGCGGTTGTTTTTGCTAACTCAGTATTAGGTGCGAGATGTAATCGTAACTCCGGGATGTTAGAGCTATTTGGTTCTATCTTAGGATATGTTCCAGAATTCGGCTTTTTAACCGACGAAGGGAGAAAAGCTAAATGGAGAGTCATCATCAAATGCAAACAATTACCAGAAGCGCAGATCTTAGGATCAGCAATTGGAATGAAAGTCATGGAAGACGTTCCATATGTCGTCGGTTTAGATAAACTGCTCGGCAATGAGATTAATGATGAAGTGGTAGGCTATTTAAAAGATTTTGGAGCGGCTACCGCCTCTAATGGTGCAGTGGGCCTTTATCATATCGATGGCCTAACTCCAGAAGCGAAGAAATATGGTGAAAAACTCATCTTAAAAGATGCGAAAGAATACGTCATTGATGATGAGGAGATTGAAAGGGTATACCGTTCTTATCCAATCATGTGGAAGAAACCAGAAAAGAAAGGAAATCTCGTCTTTATTGGTTGCCCACATTTAACGTTCACCCAATTAAACAATTGGACAGACAGAATTGTTCAAGGATTAAAAGAAACGGGAAAGAAAAAGGTTGTGGTGAGAACGATTATGACTACCGCTCCTGATATCGCCGATAAATTTAAAAAGACACCGAAGTATAAAGAGCTAATGGCGACAGGTGTTAAACTAACGACGATTTGTCCGCTTATGTATACGAATAACCCCTTAACAAAAGCGCGAAGAATATATACGAGTTCTAACAAGCTAAGAACTTATTCTTGCGCGAGATACGCTAAGGATCAGGAAATCTTAGACTTTGTGGTCGGAAAGGCGGGTAAATAATATGAAACAGTTTAAAGGCCGCGTGATTGCTGGAGGAAACTATGTGGGTGAAGCCGCTGTTTCTCATCAAGGCTTTAACACATTAGCCTCCTTCCAAAAAAGCGCATTAAAAAACGCCAAAGAAGTCTATGTTTCTGATCAAAATAACAAAGATTTATTTGGTGTTAATATTACAGGTAAAGCATTATGTTTACCAATCACCATTGGTTCCACAACGGGTGGATTAGTCATCCAAACAGTGTGCCAAATGGGTATTGCTCCAGCTTGTTTCTTATTCTCTGAATCTATTGATTCTTTAGCAGCGTCTGGCATCGTTTTAGCAAAAATATGGGAGAATTCACCCGTCATCGCTATCGATAGATTAGGACAAGAGTTCTTAGATTTAGTTAAAACAGGTGACAAGATTGAAGTTAAAGAAGATGGCACAGTCATCGTGGGAGAATAGTTATGAGAAAAGAATTAGAACCGTTGCTTACTCCTTGGAAAATAGGAAACTGTGAAATTAAAAATAGAATCGTTTTAACATCGATGGGTGGCACTGACCTTTTTGGGTGGATGGAGATCAACCACTTCGATAAAGATGGAGCGAAGTTTATCATGGAAGTGGCAAAGAATAACTGTGGATTGCTCCTTCCTGGATGCCAACCGGTCTATAACCCAATGTTTGGTCAGTGGTTATATAAAAAGAAAAAGATGTTTGAAGACCTCAAGAAATGGATGCCAGAGTTCCATAAAACCGGAGCGAAGTTGTTCATTCAATTGACCGCGGGTTTTGGGAGAAGCTTTACCATCAGTAAAATGATGGAAATGCTCTACACTCATAAACCGTTAAGGGTGCTTGCTAAACCATTTATGAACCTTGAGAAGATCTGTGCCTCTGCCTCTCCTTCTCCAAACCGATGGTCTGATAAAGTCCCATCTAGAGAGATGACTAAGAAAGAGATTGAGTTCTTTATTCAAGCATTCGCGAAAAGCGCGAAGATGTGTAAAGATGCGGGTGTTGATGGGGTAGAGATTCATGCGGTCCATGAAGGATATTTATTAGATCAATTCACTTTAAAATATGTCAACAAACGTGATGATGAATACGGTGGATCATTAGAGAACAGATATCGTTTTGCAATTGAAATCGTTAAAGCCATCAAAAAGGAATGTGGGAAGGATTTTCCAGTCTCTTTAAGATATTCGGTCGTCAGTAAGACTAAAGGCTTTAGAGAAGGCGCTTTACCTGGTGAAGAATTTATTGAAGCCGGTAGAGATTTTGAAGAATCGATTAAAGCAGCAAAGTTATTACAAGAAGCGGGTTATGATATGCTCAACTGCGATAACGGAACATACGATGCTTGGTATTGGGCTCACCCACCAATCTACATGCCAGAAAACTGCAACCTAGAATATGTTGAAAAACTAAAACCATACGTCGATATCCCTCTTGTCTGTGCAGGTAGGATGTCTTTAGAAACCGGTGCGAAAAGCGTGAAGGAAGGCAAGCTAGATGGTGTCGGTTTTGCTCGTAACTTCTTAGCGGACCCAGAATGGTTCAGCAAAGTCATCAACGAGCAAGAAAAAGAGATTAGACCATGTATCCTTTGCCATAATGGTTGTTTCAATATGTGTCACTATAAAGGAGTACCAAACGATCAATCATTAGGTGATTCATTACACTTATCTCGCTGTGCGGTTAACGCGGAGATGATGCAGTGGAACAAACATAATATTGTGCCTACTAAGAATCCTAAAACTGTGCACATCATCGGTGGTGGTATCGGCGGCATGGAAGCCGCGCGTGTATTAAAACTAAGAGGCCATAACCCAATCATTCATGAGAAGTCTGATAAGCTTGGTGGAACCTTCATCCCAGCGAGTGCAGAATCGTATAAAGGCAAGCTTAGAGATTTGCTCGCTTGGTATCGTTATCAAATCGAAAAATTGCAAATTGATGTGAGATTTGACGATGAAATTAAAGATATTAACCAATTTAAAGGTGAACCAGTGATCATCGCGACAGGTAGTAAACCACGCATCTTAAACATCCCTGGAAAAGAGAAGATGGTTGAAGCTTGTGAATTCCTTAACGGTAAGAAAGTGGGTGATGTCGTTGCGGTTATCGGTGGTGGTTTGACCGGCGCGGAAATCGCTTATGAACTAGAGCTTCAAGGCAAGCACCCCCTCATCGTGGAAATGAAAGATGATTTGGTCTCTCAACCAGGTGTCTGTTTAGCGAATTCCTCATACTTAAGAGAATATTTCGCCTGGAAGAAAGTTCCAGTATATCTCGAAACTAAAATAAAAGAAGTTAAAGATGGTTCTATCATCGTGACTGACAAGCAAGGCAAAGACCTTGAACTCAAATGTGACTCAGTGATTTCTTCAGTTGGTTATATACCTACCCCTCTCGTAGAAAAGGGTGATGGTGTCTATCTAGTAGGCGACTGTTTACAAGTCGGCAACCTCAGAAGCGTCATCTGGCGAGCATACGAAGTCGCGATGAAGATATAAGGCGCATCTAATAGATACGACATAGAAAATAATATTAAGGTAGGTGGACAAGTTCCATCTACTTTTTTTGCTTTATTGTCTTTTTGTCTTTTTCATTTCATAATGAAATAGAACAAACTTACTTATGAAACATACGCTTTGGTACAAGAATGCCATTATTTACCAAATTTATCCTCGTTCTTTTTGCGATGGAAACGGAGATGGGTTAGGTGATATTCCAGGCATCATTTCTAAATTAGATTATCTAAAACAGTTAGGGGTTAACTGCGTTTGGTTATCACCCGTTTATGACTCACCTCAAAAAGATAATGGTTATGATATCGCGGATTATCGAGATATTTATAAACCATTTGGCACATTAGATGATTTTAAAAAGATGCTTAACGAGATGCATAAAAGAGGCATTCGTTTAATCATGGACCTCGTGGTCAACCATACTTCTGACCAACATAAGTGGTTCCAAAGCGCGATTAGCGATAAGAATTCACCATATAGAGATTATTACATCATTAGAAAAGGAAAAAAGAATGGAAAGAAACCTCCTAATAACTGGACTGGTTTCTTCAGCGGTTCGACTTGGGAAAGAATCGGAGATAGTGATGAATATTATCTTCACTTATTCACGAAAGAACAACCAGACCTCAACTGGGAGAATCCAAAGGTTAGAGATGAGGTTGTAGATATCCTTCGATATTGGATGGATATGGGTGTTGACGGTTTTAGATGTGATGTCATCACCCTCATCAGCAAGAAGCAAGATTTTAAATCGAGATTCCCAACTATTGCCTTATGTGGCAAAGATGCCTATGTGATGGGTCCTAAATTACATATTTATTTACGCGAGTTATATGATCACGCATATGCGGATTATGATTGTATGACGGTTGGTGAATCTGTGATGTGCTCATTAAAAGACACTTTATCTCTTGTTAATCCTGAGAAAAAAGAATTAGATATGATATTCAACTTCTCTCATACCGATGTCGATAATTATTTCGGAGTGAAATATTTTTACCGTAAATTTAAACTCACAAGATTTAAAAAGAGACTTGCGAAATATCAATACGGCTTATATCAAAAAGGATGGAATTCCCTCTTTATTGAAAACCATGACCAAAGAAGAAGTGCGGGTCGATATGGAACGCTTGATAGAGGTCCATTAGCGATCACTTCCAGTAAATCTCTTGCCGCTTCCTATTTCTTCCTTCAAGGCACGCCTTTCATCTATCAAGGACAAGAAATTGGAATGAGAAATCCGTCATTTAAATCCATTGAAGAATTTGAAGATGTGGAAATCAATAACATGTATAAAATGACTCAGAGAAACCCATTCGTCAAAATGTTGATTGGTAAACATATATTCGATGTCAGTAGAGATAATGCACGTACCCCAATGCAGTGGAATAATAGTGAATATTTTGGATTTTCCACGGCAAAACCTTGGTTAAATGGCACGGATGATAACAAAGATAGAAATGTTAAAGATGCGATTAAAGACAAAGATTCTTTGTTCCATTTCTATCAAGATATCATTGATATTAGAAAAAAATATCCAGTGGTAATTGATGGCAAATTTGACCTTTTATATAAGCATCATAAAGACCTATTCATCTATACCAGAACTTTGGATAAACAGCAGTTATTAGTAATCTGTTCCTTCTCGAAAAAAGAAGTGAAATGCCCACTTAATAATTTGGGTGAATATAAGCTTCTTTTATCCAATTACAAAACTCATCAAGATAAATTCCAACCATTCGAATGTCGAATATATATTAAAGGAGAATAATGTATGGGATTGTTCAACATCAACAAGACTTACGAAGGTGATATCCCTCCTAGAAGTACGAGTGGGATATACTGTGGGGTCTCTGTTTTTCGTGATGCGTGTTATCAGCTCGTATCCGCATTCTTAATCACTTATATCACATTATCAGGTGTTCTCGATTCTGATCCAACTTCCTTCATGGCTCAGATTGCGACAATCAGTGTCATCACGATTATCTGTTTAATCTGGGACGGGGTTAACGATCCAATCATGGGGTGGATAATTGAAAAGGTTCATTTCAAATGGGGCAAATATAAACCCTGGATATTAATTGGCGGACTTCTTAACACGGTTGTGGTTCTCGTCTTATTCTTAGCCCATCCACGTGGTTGGGGCTTTGTGGCGTTATTCGCTGTTTTCTATTTCTTGTGGGATATCGCTTGGACGATTAATGATATCGCTTATTGGAGCATGCTCCCATCATTAACCAAAGACGAAAAGCGTCGTAACAAGATTACGGCGATTATGCAGATTTGCATTTCTGTTGGTGTTTTTGGTGTCTATGGAGCAGTCCCAATGCTCGTTGGTGCTTTCCCTGGAGTGTCCGCGCAGACAACATATGGTTTAATTGCTGTAGTAGTGGTCAGTTTATATCTCATTTCGCAAATTGTTCTCGTCTTGTTCTGCAAAGAACATAAAAGAGATGAAAACGAAGATAAGCCAGAAGAAGTCAAATTTAAAGACATGCTTCTTCTGTTTAAAAAGAATGATCAATTTAGAATCAACATCATCGCCCTTCTTCTCAACTATCTCGGTAGTGGGACAGTTGTAGGGTTTGGCATGTATTATTTCTATCTCCGTTTTGGATATGGTTCAGAAGCTGGTGGATCTATCCAATTCCTCTTTACCGTGATGTATGCGATTGGCACTTTATTGGCACAGGTCCTTTATCCATTCTTATCTAAAGGTTTAAAACGAAAGCAGATATTGATGATATCTTTCATCACTATTTTAATTGGTTATCTCACCTTATTCTTTGTTGGTTTCCCAGTGTTTGGTAATAACATTATTGCTGATCCATCTAGTTGGACTATTTGGCTATTATATGGCGCGGGAGTGGTGATGTTCTTTGGGCAAGGTTTATTCTCTGTGGCGATCATTATGCAGATGCAGTCCACGATTGAATATAACGAATATAGATACGGAGAAAGAAAAGAGGCTCTCGTCTCCTCTATGCGTGCCTTATCCGCGAAATTTGCGTCCGCGATTCAAAGACTATTGATATTCTTAACATTGTTAATTTCTGGCTTATATGCGATATCACAAGTTATCTCAAATGCAGAAGCGGAACTCGCGAGTGGCAGCACTACAACTGAACAATTAATAGAAGAAATCAATCAGGCAAGAGATGGTATCAGTAACGGTCAATGGTTTGTATTCTCTATCGGCATGCTTTGGGTTCCGTTGCTCTTGCTTGTTGTCAGTTTGATTCTTTCAATATTCGTCTTCAAGATTGATGAAAAGAAATATCAAGAGATTGTTGATGAAATCAATTCTAGAAACAAAGTAAAAGAATAATAATACACACATTTAAAACACGCCTTCGAATTGAAAGCATGTTTTTTATACAAATATATTTTGCGATGTAACTTCCGCTTACCTATTTAGGTTAGATATTTATTTTTTTGTTTATAATCAAAAATAAATAATTATTATAAAATATATACACTCATCGATATGAACAGTTTATTGCTCTTACTTGCTTTAATTCCATCAGCCCTTGGCCTCTCTCTTGGGGAGCCGGACACATCTTCGACTTCGAAGTCTTATATGAGTGATAAGACTGAAGTGGCGGTTGACCTTGAGGTTTCCGGCGCGGAAGCATTATGCCAGACTGATGATGGCTATGTTTGGATTGCTCAATATTCTGGTTTAACAAGATACGATTCCAATGATTTCGTTACATATAAAAACTTTGTTGAAGGTAATAACGAATATTCAGTCCTTAACGTACGCGCGTTAGCGTCTAAGGGCAACGCATTATATGTGGCAACTAGTGAGAATGTTTTCGTCCATCAGGATAATAGCTTCTCCCATTTAGATGTTAATGCAGGGACGATTAGAGATATTGCTTTAGATGAAGTTAATGACTTGCTCTACATCTCCTCTTACGATAAAGGTGCGACTATCTATGATCTTAAAAACAACACCTCGTCTAGATTACCTAATGTCGGTGATGTGACGATTAACGATATCGCTTTAGATACCAAGAGAAACAATTACTATTATCAACTCGATTCCGGTGTCTATGACAAAAACGGTAAAGAAATTTATTTATATCCAAAGATTTATGAGATATATAGCTTTGGAGACCTCTTATACATCGGTGAAGATAACGGAAAGATTCATCGTTATAACATGGCTACTGAATCATTCTTAAGTGATGTCATCATTCCTGACCAAGTCAATAAGATGCTTTATTCAGAAATGGATAAGACTTTATTTGTGGCTTGTGAGAAAAACGGCTTATACTGCGTCAATTTAGCAGGCGACACTCCAGTTATCTCTCTCGCGGGCGACTTACAAAATAAAAACCAACTCGTCGACCTCATGATCGACTATGAAGGCAATTTATGGATTGCTTCTCACTTCGTCGGTTCTTCTGGTGTTTCCATCATCACAAAGAACGCTTTAACTGAACTGTTATATGATGATCCAACTTGGAAAGAAGTTATCAGTGATGACCGCGGCATCTATGCGATTGAGAGATACGGTGATGTTTTATATATCATGTCTGTTAAGCGCATCTACTTGTTCGATTTAAAAACAAATAAGATTCTTCCTGATAACGCGATTATGAAAGCGATTGAAGAATATGTAGAAGGTAAGACCATCTCTTATTCTCCTCGTGATGTTGAAGCCCACGATAACAAATTATATTTCGCGGTTAACGGCATCGGTCTTGTGGAATATGATCCATCAAATGAAAACGTGAAGATCTATGATGTTGATTATATTTCTAACCACATCATTAAGACTGTTGGCTCTGTCGATTTAGCTCTCACTAGTACAGTGAGATCGCTTAGAAGCTTTGGCTCCTATCTTGCGATTGGATATGGTCGTGGTTTATTAAAATTCGATGGAACTAATTTCTCGGCGATTGCTTCTCCAAATAACGTCCTATATTTCCAAAAATCTAAAGAAGGAAAATTATTATTCGTCAGAACCCAAGGTATCTTTGAAGTTGACGATGATTTCTCCACTGTCAAAGAAATTGAAACGATTAAAACTGCGACAGGCAATAGACTTAAATTCTTAGTTGATGGGGATTATATTTATTACACCCTTAACAGTAGATTATTCAAATTAGAAGAAGTGGACGGTAAATACGTTTCTACAGAAATCATCATCCCATATGTTAAAGGCTCATTAGTGGAGCTCTCTAAGATTGAATATAAAAATAAAAACAATGTCCTTACCCGTAAATATGTCATCGCCTCTCAAACGCAGATTTATATCGCGGATACTTTAGATGTTGCTCAATTAGAGAATTATGAATTCTATGATGGCACGAACGGCTTAAAACCAATCGCTGCAAATACATCCGGATTCTATGACAGCGATGAACAGAAATATTATTTCCAAACCACTAACGGTATTTTTGCTTATGATTTCAATGAAACAAAAAGCACGACAACGCCTGTGAAAATCAGTCTTGCTTCCATCAGTTTAGACGGAGTTGATAATTATGGTAATTTGATCAATATCGATAAAAACACATACCGTGTCACCATCAATTTAGCAATCTTTGGCTTCAAACCACATAAGGGTTATACCGTTTATTATAAGATGGATGGGGTTGATAATTATTATCATTCAATATCCGACAATGAACGCAATATCAACTACACTAATCTACCAGGTGGGGAATATACTTTCCACGCCTATGCGGTTGATGAATTTGGACAGAAGTCTAATGAGATCAGCATCCAATTAAATAAACAAAAACATATCTATGAAGAGGTTTGGTTCTGGGTTATCGTTGGAGCCTTGGCCTTAGGTGTCGTCGTGGGTTTAGCCTTCTTATATACAAACTTCAAAACAAGAAAAGCTTTAAGAAAGCAACTCGAATATAAAAACATCACCCTTGAATCCATTCAAGCTATCGCGAGGACTATCGACGCGAAGGATGAATATACGAATGGTCACTCCACGCGTGTTGGTTATTATTCTAAGCTCATCGCGGAGAATCTAGGAATGAGCCAAGATGATGTTGATAACATCTATTACATCGCTTTATTACACGACATTGGTAAGATTGCTATCCCAGATAAGATTTTAAATAAACCAGGTCGATTAACAGATGAAGAATTCGCGGTGATGAAGAGCCATACAGTGAGAGGGGCAAAGATCTTAAAAGGTATCTCAACTATTCCACATATTGTGGAAGGCGCTAAATACCATCACGAAAGATATGATGGTACTGGTTACCCAGAAGGATTAAAAGGTGAAGATATCCCATTTGTTGCCCGTATCATCTGCTGCGCGGACTGCTTTGATGCGATGGCTTCTAAGAGGGTTTATAAAGAATCCTTCTCCCTTGAAACAATTGTCAGCGAATTCAAGCGTTGTTCGGGAACACAGTTTGATCCAGAGATCGCGAAAGTCGTGGTCAATATGATTGAAACAGGAAAATTAAAACCATATACCGTAGAAAGCACATATTTAGGTGAAGACGGTAAGACTCACCGTATCAGTGAGAAAGATAATGAGGAGGATAACCATGCCAGTAACTAACGAAAAAGCCCGTCGCTATAAGACGATTGATAAAACCTGCTACGCCGCAAATATCGGCTATTTGATTTTGCATCTATTCTATTTAACTTTATTCTTGATCGCTAAGCTTTATGTCATGGTCTATGTGACCGCGGCTATTGTCGGTATCTATCTATTATTCTTTTTACTCATCAAATATAAGAAATACTATATTTATGCTTTATGCTGTGGGAATGAATTCTTTGCTTTTATCATCTTTTCATCTTTGATGATTGGCTTTTCAACAGGGTTCCATTTCTTCTTAATCGCATTCTGTGTTGTCTCTTTCTTTACGACATATTTCTCCAACAAAAAGAATATCAAAAACTCATATATTTGGGTTGCCCTCTCATTAGTGATATACCTCACTTTGTTCTTTGTCAGTGAATTTAACGCGTCTTTCTATACTATTGATAAATGGCTAGAAATGACTTTATTTACTGTTCACGCGGTGATTGTCTTCGCGCTTATCACGTTCTTCCTTGCTATCTTCATTAAATATGCGATGTCTCTTGAAAAGAAGATATTAAAGGAATCAAGAACTGATGAATTAACGCAGATCGCGAATAGATATGGTTTATATGATTATTTCGAACAAGAAGCTGATAAGTCTAAGAAAGTCCTTGCCTTGTTCGATATTGATGACTTTAAAAAGATTAACGATACATATGGCCATGTTGCTGGCGACTATGTCTTGAAGAGAATCGCAGAGATCACTAAAGAGACATTAGAGGACTGTTTCATTTGTCGTTATGGCGGAGAAGAGTTTGTCGTCGTTCTTGAAGATAATAAACTCAACACCCCATTTGAAAGATTAGATATGTTCAGAAAAACGGTGGAGAAAGAACAGTTCATCTTTGAAGATATGAATATCAATCTCACCATCACGATTGGTATGATGGAATATATCGGCGGGAAAGACCTTCAGAAATGGGTTGACCTTGCTGATGAGAAGATGTATTCCGGCAAAAGAAGCGGTAAGAATAAAACAGTCGCTTAATAAACAAATAAAAAATACAAATCTCGTTAATCTGCACAGAATTTCACGCAATAATGAGGTTTTTTATTAATTTAAAAATGCAATTATTCAGCAACAGAGACGTCGTGACGTCCTTGTTTTTTAACGCGATATAAAGCTTTGTCGGCTTTTCTAAATAATGTATCAGTGGTATCCGCGCCTTTACCGCGGGCAATACCCACAGAGACGGAGATACCAGGGATATCGCCTTCTTTTAAACCTAACTCATTATTGATGATGTTAAATGTTTCAACGATATCTTCAGTGGCTCTATTCTCAGCCTTTTCAATGATGATGGAAAATTCGTCTCCACCGATACGGAAGATATAGGAATTCTCATCTTGACCAAAATGTTTATTTAATGTGTCGGCGACTTTGATGAGAACTTTATCACCAACACTGTGACCATATTGGTCATTGATGTCTTTGAATTTGTCACAGTCGATTAAGATATAGATTGTCTTATCAAGATTGATTCTACGATAGATGGAGTCATAGCCAGTACGATTAAATAAACCAGTTAATTTATCATGTTCAGCTTCGTAGATTAGTCTTTCTTTGACATGTTTATTCTGCATGTGGATTTCGTTATATGTATCTGCAAGATAAGAGAACTCTTTGATTTTGTTAAGATGCATTTCACTATCGTCTTTAAGAGCTTTAACCGCATCGTTTGCTGGTTTTATAACATTGAAATACATGATGAAGAGAAGTCCTACTAAGAAGACGATATTAAGGAGAATCATCGCTTGTTGAACGATAAGGATAACGCGTAAGTCTTTTGAGGAATTGATGACGTTTTGCTCCATCATCGTATCAAGCGTTGAAGTGGCTTTGTTGATGTTTGTATAAATCTTGTCTTTTATGGTGTTGTATTGTTCCCCATAGACAATATCTATTGATCTGATGAGTTTTTGATCATCGTTTAAGGCTAAATCTTCTGGAGTGATGACAACATCTTTAATCTCTTGATAGCCACTATAATCGACTCCTTCTACATCAGAGACTAGCCTCATCGCATAATATTCATCTTTCATGAGATCCATTGATTCTTGGATTGCATTAGTGACATAAGAGATGACATCTGTACCTTGAAGGTTCTTCTCTAATACTTCTAAAGCTTTCTCTCTTCTCTTAGTGACTTTTGATTCTTCAAAATAGCCATCCATATATTTCTTCTTACCGACGACGACAAAAGAACGAACTTGGTCGGTGAGATAATCAGAGGCTAATTGAATATCGGTCGCGACACTTTTCCAAGCCATATAGTTTTGGGTGGAATTATTAACATCGTTATATTTACCAGACAATAAATAAATAGATGAAATAAGCGCAGCGGAAATGATCACGGTGACAGTGGAAATCAACAGTCCGACTGTTCTTAGTGAAATTCCTTTGCTTTTGATACTTTTACCCTTTTGGCTCATGGTTATTTTTTACTGTAGCACATTATAAAATGTGGAGATTAAAAATTATTGAATAGTTCTAAAAGAACTAATTTTCTATTAATTGTTTCTTCTTTTTTAAGAGGGATATCTGGATCCACTCCATATTCAATGCCGACTAAATTACCTTCTTCATCGCGTTCAGAGAGCATCATTGTTCCTGACATATAATAGCTCGCGCCGATCGCGTTATAGGCTGTTCTAAGTACACAAGCGCCTCCGCCTGTAGTCTCACCCATAGTGATGACATCATCTGGATAATTATTTTTTGCTAATACGGGTAAGGCGTTACCACAGCTAAAGGCATAGGAGGTATTTACAAAGACGATCTTTTTGCCAAGTTCTCTAAATGATTTATCATTTTCATCATATTTGCCGTCTCTATTGATATCAGCGAGGTAGTGGGCGATTGAATGACCATCAGTGTATGGGTTTTGAGTTTCTAAAGTAAAGGCTCCCACTAACGTGGATAAGATATAGATAAGTGCGTCAGAAGACCCCCCGTCATTCGTGGCCATATCAACGATGATATAGTCGATTTTATCATTGTATTGAGTGGTGATTATGTCGTATGCACAGGCGAATAAGGCTGGGCTATTGGATAAGATTTCTTCTCTAGTGAATTCGTGCTTTCCTAATAGTTCAGCATCGATGCTATCGAAGGAATCAAAGGCGATAAAAGCCGTTCTGCTATTCGTATCAATGGTTAAGCCTAAGTTTGCTTGTGACATCATTCTTAGTTTTTTAAGGAATTCTTCTCCTTCTTCATTTAGAATTTTTGCAGGATTAAAATTATTTCTATCTAATGTGCCTTCCCCAGCAGGGTATAAAGGTGACAAGGTGTTATAACTAGTGTGGAAGTCATTTAGATATGATAAAGCATAAGCGAAAGCGTTATCCATTTTATGGACATCACCGCTTAACATATCTTCTTTATATCCACGTTGACTTAAATAGTCGTCGAATGTTTCATAGTCACGACCTTTAAGACCTTTCACCCCATATGTATAATCAAAATTTAAACAGATGCTTTGATAGTTAAATGTAGCGTATTCTTGACTGACGGTTGGGCTATTTTCTTTGCTACGATAATACGCTCTTCCGATTGGGGTGTACTCTATACCAAACGGAGTTTCAGTATAGAATTTAACTCCATCGTGAAGATGGAATAATCCGTTAGGAGAATATACGAGATTAGAGAATGTATAAACGCTTAAAAATAAGTCGTTAAATGTAGTTAAAGGGATATAGAAGTTATCCCCATATTTACAGATACCGAGCTTGTCGTATAGTGATAAATCGATGACGTACTCCTCTCCTTTTGTATAAGTGATATCTTCTGCGGAGATATAATCCTTATTGCTATTAGCGAATAATGCGAGAGTGCCGTTATATTGATAGGAGTAGTTATTAAAGGCATCAAAGTCACTGAAGGTAATCTTTTGAGTGGCCATATCAAATGTGACTGATGAGTTATAATCATCCTTTAAGATAACTTTGTTATTATCGACTGTGTAATTGATATATGACTTATCTGATATTCTGACTTTTCGATATGATTCTAAAAGATCTTTCCCATCTTTAATGGAGAAATAAGGGATATCACTGTTGGCTTTAAAGAAGATATTGAAGCTACCTTCTGAGACAATTCCTTTATTATCTGGAGTGGGACTGATGACACTCATGTTGATCAGTCTATCCATATCTCTTCTTGGGGTGGAATCACAACCAGTTAGTAATAAGGCTCCAATTGTCATTAATATGATACATACGTTCTTCTTCATATATTTTTTTCTCATTTCTTTAAGCGTTTACTATTTTATCTTATTTTTCTTCTTATCAATATAAATAATATTGTTATATATTTTTGCTATGGAATATTTCTTAATCGTATTATCAACAGTATTATTCGGTGGGCAGTTTATCGCTCTTGATGCCTATCAAGCAAAAAACGGCAAATCATATAAAAGCATCTTATTGTTCTGTAGTTTGTTTGCCTTTACGGGGGCCTTTATATTCTTGGCCCTTAACGGTTTTGTAATTGGCTTTTCAGTTTATACTTTGTTGATGTCCTTATTAGCGGCAGGCATTCAGATGTTGCTTCAATTCGCTGGGTTAAAAGCTCTTTCTTTAGGAAGGGTAGAAATCTATTCTTTATTTAATGTGGCTGGTGGAATGTCGGTTGCTTATATCTTCGGTATCACCTATTTCCAAGAAGCGATTAAGTGGTGGCATATCATCGGTTTAGTTCTCATCCTTTTATGCTTATTGATCCCTGTGATATTTGAAAAGAAAGGGGACAAGAAATCCTCTTGGATCTTCTGGATATTATGCATCGGGGTGTTCCTTGCGAATGGTTTCTTTGGCACGATCAATAAGATGCATATCGTTTCTGGGAACGGCTTATCTATCAAAGAATATATGTTCTATATGTATAGCTGGATATTCATTATATCCACTTTATCATTCTTCTTTTTGGCGATGTTCAACAAAAAAGAAGCAAAGGAATTATGGAATTATAAACCAGTTTTATTCGGCGTGTTGTATGGCTTGCTTAATGGCTTTGGGATGTTTATGCAGTATATGTTCGCGGATACGATACCTGCTTCTATCTTGTTCCCGTTATCTAACGCCGGCTGCATTGTCTTCTCCCTCATCATCGGCTGTATTGCCTATAGAAAGAAACCAAAATTACAAGATATTGCCCAGATTGTTGTAGCCTTAATTGGAATGTCATTATTTTTCTTCTAATTACGACAAAACATGGCGCCAAACAGGTGTTGAAAAAGAGAAATAACTAAGTTATAATTTTACTGACAAAAATGTTAGTAACAAAAATGTCAGTAAGGAATAACGTATGTTTGTTGGTCGTCAAAAAGAGATTCAAATAATTGAAGAGTTTGCTGATAAACGCAGCCAAGCTTTGCTCGTTTATGGTAAGCGTAGAGTGGGGAAAACCACTCTTATTAATCATGCATTAAATAACAAAAAGAATTTCATTTGTTTTGAATGCTTAAAAGATACGCTTGAAGAAAACGTTAAGTCGTTTGTTAATCTATGTGGTAGTAAAGGTATTGCGATACCCGAATATGTATCTAGAGATTCTTTTGTTAGTTTATTCCAATATTTAAATACATTGGACAGTAGGTTCTATATTGTAATTGATGAATATCCATATTTAAAAGAATTAAACGATTCTCAAACTATTGATAGCCATTTTCAATCGATCATAGATAATTATCTTTCTAACATCAATCTAATCGTTTCCGGTTCCCAAGTGAGAATGATGGAAACGGTGTTAAAAGAAGGAAACCCATTATTTGGTCGTTTTAATAAAATTATCAAATTAAGGGAATTAAATTATATCGAAGCAAAGGAGTTCTACCCCAGTTATTCAATATATGATTCGATAATTATGAGATCTATTTTTGGTGGGTCTCCTTTTGTTAATCAAGAAATTGATGATTCGCTTAATTATGAAGATAATATCATCCACACACTTCTTGACGAAAATAGCATGATTTATCAATATGCGGATAAAGTGCTTCTCACCGATGTGAGTGGAGAACTTCAAGCGAGAAGGATATTGTCTTATTTAGGAAATGGCAGAAAGAAATATAAAGAGATTCAAGATAAATTAGACAATAAAAACACCGGAATCATCAACCGCGCTTTAGATTCACTCGTGGAACTTGAACTAGTAAGAAAAGTTCAACCTATCAATAAGAAAACCGATAAGAAAAAAGGCTATTATGAAATAAGTGATAATGTGTTGAGGTTTTATTACACATATATCTATCAAAATAAAAATATCATTCAGGATATTGGAACACGTAATTTCTATAACAATTATATTAAGGACACACTTATATCTTTTGTCTCACTTCGTTTTGAAGACCAAGTGAAAGAATACTATTCTCTATTAAGTAGAAACAATATTAGAAACGATATAAAAGAAATTGGCACATATTATTATGATGACCCAATCAGCCAAACAAACGGACAATTTGACGTCGTTATTAACTGCAATGATGGTTATGAAATATGCGAAGTGAAATATTATAAAGACCCATTAAGTATTGACCTCATCAACCACGAAGTTGATCAGATATCCAAAATCAAAGTAGAACGTATTTCGCTTGTGAACGTTAATGGCTTTACGAAAAATGATTTGCCTTATAAACAAATCGACGGCGAAGCAATTTATAATCTCAAATATTAAGAACAATAAAAAATCATATATTAGAAATATGATTATGCTATAATTTGAAAGTTAATATGAAAAAGAACGTTATCAAAAAAGAAGTCACAAGATATTCTCCTAATCCAGAGAGCGGTCTTTCTATTCAAGAAGTAACTTCTAGACAAGCTGATGGATTATTCAATATCAATAACAATCCGACAAATAAATCTTATACGAAAATTATCTTAGGTAATATCTTCACCGGATTTAACATTTTGATGTTCGTGGTGGCGATTGTTTTACTTTTAATCGTTGGACCAAAAGTGATCACTAACTTGATGTTCCTTCTCATCATCGTTTTCAACATCCTTATCGGCACGATTCAAGAATGTAAGAGTAAACATACGATTGAGAAACTCAAATTATTATCTGACAACAAGATTAAGGTGAGAAGAAGTGGACAGGAATTAGGTGTTGCTTCTACAGAAATTGTCCTCGATGATGTCTTAGTGCTCTCTCCAGGGGATCAAATCCCTGCCGACTGTATCATCCTTGAAGAAGGTGTGATTGAGGTCAATGAATCTTTATTAACTGGTGAATCAGTTCCAGTGAAGAAGAATAAAGGTGACCAATTATTCGCGGGTTCATTTATCGTCAGTGGTGTCGCAGTAGCACGCGCGGATAAGATCGCGAACGATACCTATATTTCATCTATTGAAAATAAAGCTAAATTAGCCAAGCAACCAAAATCCCATTTAATGCTTGCCATTTATAAAGTGATCCACGTCATGACATTTATCGCGATTCCTCTCGCGGTCATCGTCTTTATTAATGAATATATCCATGGGGTTACTAATAATGTCAGTGGCTTACCTTTATTCCCACATCATTGGGGTGAAGAAAACGTTATCTCTGACGCGGTGTTTTATTCAGGGACAACCATTGCCTATATGATTCCATGTGGTATGGCTTTATTAGCTTCTATTGCGATGGCTACTGGTGTAGTGAAATTAGGACAATCAAAAACATTAGCCCAGAACTTATATTCTGTTGAATCATTAAGTAGAGTTAATACTTTATGTCTAGATAAGACTGGTACATTAACTGATGGGACGATGTCTTTAGACCAATATGAGATATTAGACAAATCTATTAACGATGAACAACTTCAAATCTTAATGGCGAGCTATCTTTCTGCCTTTAAGAGCACGAACCAAACTTCTACAGCGTTAATTCAACGCTTTGGAAAGTTGGAGAATAAAGTGGCTAACCCAGGCCAACATCAAGATACTTCATCCGCTTTATCTAATGCTTTTGCTGTGAAGAGTGAACTCAAAGTTGCAGACACGATTCAATTCTCCTCTGCGAGAAAATATTCTGGTGTCGAATTCTTTAATAGTGGTTGGTACATCTTGGGTGCCCCTGATTACTTAACCACTGATCAAGCTATCCTTAGCAAAGTTGATGAATACGCGAAACACGGTCTCCGCGTTGTCTTACTCGTGAAGATTGATGGACTAGTGACCGATAAAGAAAAATTACCTGCTAAACGTCATAACGTCGCGATGTTTGTGATTAGAGATACGATTAGACCAGAAGTCAAAGATACAATGCTTTGGTTTAGAGAAAATGATGTCGATATCAAAGTCATCTCTGGTGATAATTTAGGAACAGTTAGTTATATCGCGAAAGAATCTGGCATCGCTAACTGGGATAAAGGCTTTGATATGAGCAAATTAACCCCAGAAGATGATTTAGAAGAAATCGTGATGAATAACTGGATATTTGCACGTGTTTCTCCTGATCAAAAAGCAGAAATCATTGCAATTCTCAAGAAAAATGGTCGTGTTACCGGTGTGACTGGCGATGGCTTAAATGACTTATTAGCCTTTAAACAAGCGGATTGTTCTATCGCTTTGGCTAATGGTGCCGCGGCGACGAAAAACGTGGCTAATTTAATCTTATTAGATTCCAATTTTGCGAATATGAAAGAAGCGGTTTTCCAAGGTAGAAGAGTGGTTAACAATATTCAACGTTCTTCCACTTTGTTCGTGATGAAAGACTTCTTATGGTTATTCATTACTATCATGCCAATCCTATTTGGTTTACCACATATGATTCAACCAACAGTGATGACTATCGTCAACGTCTTCATCACTGGTCTCGCCTCATTGTTCATCTCTCTTGAACCAGATAAGACCAGGGTTAAAGGTAACTTCTACCGTAACGTTGTGGAGAAGGCTTTATTGTCAGGTTTCTACATGTTTATCCCTGTTCTCCTCATCATGATTTATAGCATCATCTCTCAACTTGCTACCACTCAATCATTTGATGCCAGCAAACTGTTAACAGTCTTTAGTGGTGGAGAGATTGTGGAATTCGGTTGGATTCCAGTGATGGCATTATGTGTCACTGTCGCAGGCTTCATCATCTTCTTTATGAACTGTAAGCCGTTTACCAAGTTTAGAAAGATTCTCTTTGGTGGAACTCTCGCGCTTGTCTTATTAGTGTTATATCTTGCCCCTGAATATTTCATCGTCTCTGGTACAGATATGTTAAAAATGACAGGTGGTTTTTTAAAGATTCCAAGTTATGTCATCAACCACTTATGGCCTAATATCACTTTAGCCTTCTACCGCACGATGAGGTTAGAACAATTATTATTCTTTGTCGGCTTCATCTTGCTTGCTTATCCTTTATATCTATTAACGATGAAATTCGTTTCTAAACTCGTCGATAAATTATTATTCTCTAGACGTGAATATTTAGACGAATAATTCATCTATCATCTCTGACATTGTCACAACTTTAATATCTTCCTTATGGGAGGATATTTTATTTAATAATTCTTCTAATTTATCAAAGGTGTTGTTCACATAGAAATCATAGCTATGACCCGCATAGACGAATAATTTAGCTTCTTTGTTACTAACAAAGTCATCAAACAATTCTAAGGCTCTATTTATGTCTAAAGCAGTGACTTTAATGTGATAGGGATCGTTTGGTACAGCAAATGATTCATCGATCTCACTTAGTCTAATATCCTTAATCTTCGTATGATTTGAGATGAGGTATATTTCTCTATCTCCACAGGTGGTAAAGGGAGTGGCAAAACTCACGACTTCTCTATTAAAGATATGTTCAAGATTCTCCACATCGTGAGCGACTTCATAAATCACTCTTCCGTCATCACAGCTATCGAGATAAGGATGAGTTAAAGTGTGAGAAGCAATTTCATGCCCGTCATAAAGATGTTTGGCTTTTTCTAAATCAAGTCTTCTGATGGGGAGATCATTGAGATACCAAACGAAATCCTGTAATTCAGAATTAAGATTAAAGGTAGCTTTATAACCGTATTTATTAAACAAAGAGATGGTATCGACATCCCAGATTGTTCCATCGTCGAGAGAGAAGACAATATACTTCATACAACTATTATCTTATATAAAGTATAAAAAAGGATATAGAATAGTTTCAGTATGGCGCTTGTATTTTATTATTTGATGTTTGCGGTCGCGTTGGTCACGGTAGTGGTTTATGCTTTTATCTTTCATAAGCATTTCGACACGAATTTGACGATTATTGCTGTATTAGTCCCTATTATCAATTTGGGCTTTGTAGTGATGGCAAAAGCCACAGTGGTGCAAGAAGCATTGATCGGTTTACGTATCACATATATTGGGGGATGTTATCTATTAGTGGCAGTGATGTTCCTCATCTTTAATATATGTGGCATAAAGCTTAATCCGTGGTTAAGAGTGTTGATATTATTAATCTCTACAGGCGTATATGCGACCACTTTAACAGTTGGCTACAATGACTTATTTTATAAAGGCTTACCAACCTTAGATACCTATGGTGGGGCTAGTTATCTCGCTAACCGTCATTATGGGCCGATGCATACAGTATTCTATGCAATGGTGATCGTTTATTATCTCATCACCTTTGGAGCAATTATCTATTGTTTTATAAAAAAGAAACAAGTTCCATTAACAATATTAGTGATGATTATCGTCTCTGTTTCTATCGCTGTATTTGGTTTCTTTGGAAGCAAGATATTCTCTAATAAGTTAGAGATCCTTCCAGCAACATATAATTTAGGACTTATCCTCTATATCATCATCGCTTCTAGATTAAGACTATATAATGCTTCTGATTCAGTGGTTGATGCCTTAGTGGAAAAAGGCGATACTGGCTTTATATCTTTTGATGTGAAGATGAGATATCTAGATAGCAATTTAACCGCGAAAGAGATGTTCCCAGAACTCAATGAATTAGTGGTCGACCATAAATCAAATAACAAATGGATCAATGACAACTTCCCACGTTGGGTTGAAGAATATAAAAACGATAATTCTCATGATAAATTTTATGTTGAACATAATGATAAAACTTATCTCGTGAGAGTGGGTAAACTCACCCTTGGAAGATTCTTCTCTCATGGATATCAATTCTTGGTGACAGACGACACGAAGAACCAAGAATATATCAAACTGATTACTAACTATAACACCAAGCTTGAAGAAGAAGTGGTGGAGAAGACTAAACACATCATCGAGATGCAAGACCAACTCGTCTTAGGTATGGCTACTATGGTTGAAGGTAGAGACAATTCTACAGGTGGCCATATTAAAAGAACAAGTGACGCGATTAGAATTATCGTTGAGGAGATTAAGAAACAAGGTTTATTCAATCTCTCCGATTCATTTTGCAATAAATTGATTAAGGCCGCGCCTATGCATGACTTAGGAAAAATTACAGTCGATGATCAAATATTAAGAAAGCCAGGTAAATTCACTCCTGAAGAATATGAGATTATGAAGACCCACGCCCCTGAAGGAGCAAGAATCGTTTCTCGTATCTTGGAAGGCTTTGATGATCAAGAATTTAAGAGTATTGCTGTTAATGTCGCTCATTATCATCATGAGAAATATAATGGCCTTGGCTACCCTGATAAATTAGCGGGAGAACAGATCCCTGTTGAAGCCCGTATCATGGCTCTCGCGGACGTATATGATGCATTAATTAGTAAGCGTGTTTATAAAGAAAAATTTACTTTTGAACAGGCTAACGAAATCATCCTTTCTGAGATGGGTAAACAATTTGATCCACGATTAGAGAAGATATATTTAGCCTGTCGTGATAAACTAGAAGAATATTATAGCAGTGTGGATTGCTAAAAAATCGAGATTTGCAGTAAAAATAATAACAAAAATCAAATATTTTAAAGAGTGAGGAAAGATTATGAAACCAACATTTAATGAAAATTACACCTTAGAAACATTCAAGAAATTAGTTGATGTTGATTCGACAACTGGGAAATGTGACGATATTGAAAAGCTTGTTGTGAAGCTTGTGGAAGGATTAGGTTATAAACCATATTTATGTCAAAAAGGCGGAGTGATTGTCGACCTCGGCGGAGAAGGTAATCCACTTGTGGTTACTGGCCACTTAGATGCGATTGGTTTAATGGTGAGACACATCAATAATGACGGCACGTTAAAGGTCGTGACTGTTGGAGGATTATACCCAACTTATTCGGTGACAGAGAATGTAAAAATTTATACTAGAGACGGCAAAGTCTATACTGGTCAAATTGGTCGTAAACCAAATTCCGTTCACGTCTCTGAAGATGAACTGAGAAAACAACCTGCGGATTTCGCGAAAGATGTCTGTATCGTTTTAGATGAAGATGTTAAGAACGCTGCTGATGTTAGAAAGCTTGGCATTGAAACTGGTGATGTTATCGCTCTTGAACCAAGAACAGAATTCGTTAATGGTTATATCAAATCAAGATTCATCGATGATAAAGCCGCGGTGGCGATTATGTTCAATGCGATGAAAGTGATTAAAGAAAATAATATTAAATTAAGCCGCAAGGTCTATTTCTATTTTGCTGAATATGAAGAGATCGGACACGGTACTTCTTGGCTCCCAGAAGGCGTTAAAGATATCTTAGCGATTGATATCGCTCCTACTGGAGATGAACAAACTTCTGATGAAAGAAAAGTGACCATCTTCGCGAAGGATTCTCGCTTCCCATATCATTATGAAATGACTAATGAACTTAGAGATGCAGCTAGAAACAATAATATAGATTATGTGATTGACATCTTCACTCCACATTATGGCACTGACTGTGACACTTCTTTAGTCGCAGGACATGATGTCCGTCATGCAGCGATTGGCTTTGGGACGATGAATAGTCATGGATATGAAAGAACCCATGTTGATGGATTAAAGAATACCTATGAACTATTAATGGCGTATCTTCTTCTATAAATAGTCTCAAAATAACCAACAGACTTTTATCGTTAATCAAATAAATAGAATATGAAAGAAAAGGCCCTTATCTCGGACCTGCTGGATCTGTTGCTATTTTTCGTAATACCTTTAAATCTTTTGGAATGTAAACGCTCATCGCGATACCATTACTGATTGTCGCGATTACCCATGTGATGGGGAATAAAGCGTATAACCACATGATCGTATGGAAATAAGGAAGTGGGAACACCGTCAATATCAAAATGATTCTCAGCACAGTACAGGATAAAAGAGTAGTGACCATCGGATAAGTCGATCTCTTCATGCCTCTAAGGACATGACCAGAATAATTCATCGTAAAGTCAAAGAAATAGAATAGACCCATAACATATAGTCTTGTTCTTCCTGCTTGTATCGATTCTTCATTAGTGACAAACAGCGATAATAACGGACGATATAAGAATCCAGTAACTAGTCCGATGATGACGCAGCCTATACTTCCCCATATCGCTCCATAGAGGATGCATTTTTTAATATTGTCTGGCTTCTTCGCGCCGATATTAGCAGCGATAAATGTCATCGTGGCAACGCCGATACCATCGACTATCGCATAGAAATAGCCTTCGATATTGCTAGAGGCTGTCGCCCCGTTTTCTAGATTCACGTTGCCTGGGTCAATCGTATATAAAGAAGACTGAATAAAGACGTTTGGTAAAGAGAAGAAGAAACCTTGTAAACCAGCTGGAATACCAACTCTAAGGACTTCTTTTAAAACTGGGAAATCAATCTTTAGTTTCTTAAATGAGAAGTTCACATAAATTTTCTTACTGAAGATGAGGACTAACATACAGATAATCGCACTGATGGCTTCCGCGATGATTGTAGCAAGGGCAACACCCGCAACACCCATATGAAGAGGGAAGACGAATATTAAGTCTAATCCGATGTTAGAAAGCCCAGCAACAAATAAAGCAATGAACGGAGAATGGGAATCACCTTGGGCTCTTAATAGCTGCGCGGAGTAGTTATAAATCATGAGGAATGGTAATCCCGCAAAATAGATTTTTAAATAGAGAGTAGCTTTCGCGAAATAATGTTCCTCAGTGCCCATCATTTCTAACAAGTTATCAGAAATAAAGAAGCCAATAACGCCGACAATAATTCCGGTGATAAAAGCAAAAATCATTGAGGAATGCAGGACTTTTTCGGCTTTTTCATGGTTTTTTGCTCCTTTGGCTTCGGAGAGAATGACGTTCGCGCCGATAGAAACACCCATGAAGACAACGACGATTAAATTGATTAAAGCGGAGTTAGAAGCAATCGCTCCCATGGACTCAGCAGAATCGCCATAATGGACGCTGGTTAAATCAACCGTGACATATAATAGCTGCATCACTTGAGTGAGCATAATTGGCAAAGCAAATAAAATAATTTTCCAAAAAAGATTACCTTCGGTCATATCAGTATCTTGATGGAAAAATTTTTTCAAATAATTAGTCATGCGAAATAATTATATTCTTCTTGCTTAGCTTAGCAAGAAAGATGATGCTAAATATTTCCTTTTAGTGGTAGAGAGTTATTAATAATGTTTTCACCCATCAGTGGATCGACGTTGAGGAGGGAGATACCTTCCGCAGCAGCTTCGTAGCTATATGATCCATTTTTAGGAAGATAAATGTCTACGCTTCCGTCAGCGTATTCTTCTGCGGATAATATATTGCTAATCATGGTATTGTCTTTATATTCAAAAACTACTTTGTTGAGGTTATTTTCAAATAGTGAGAATGATGTTGGTTTTTGAATGTGAAGAATATAATATGTTCCATCGTTGAATTTGCATTTATTTTCACCAAGGAAGCGCGAATCGCATGTGCAGAGTAAAGAATAACTTACTTCTGGTTGGTGAGTAATCATGAGCCCCATCGCGTTGTCGCGATATAGAAGTTGGGCTAATATATCTTTTCTTTCGATGAATGAGCCAGGAAGATATGCAAAGAAATCAAGGTTGTTAATATATAAATCCTGCACATCTTCAAATGTTTCTTTGTTCGCACCAAAGATTTGTAATAATAAAAGTTGCACATCGGTCGCGAATTCAACGCTTTTGTCTGTTCCTAGTTCGATGAATAGATTCTTGACAAAGCTATATTCAAAGATGATATCAATAATTGCGCTAGTGTCTATCTTTTCAATTTTTGGATTTGCACCATACATTGTTGCAATTAATTCTCTTAATCCGCTTTGAACATCTTCATAATAGGTGTCTCTATCAATAAAACCATATAAAGCAATATTATCTATCAAAGTGTGAACAAAACGGCCTAGCGACGGGTGAATACTTTTGCGTGGGAGTTCGTATTCGGTAGCAAGGGATTCACCAACATCAAAGAATTTCCAGTCGTCAACAGTGTAGCTATGGAATTTGTCTGCGCCATAAGTGAAGTGGTACAAACTAAGTATTTTCTCTCTTTCAGTTGTATCAAAATAAATATCGTTTATTCGGTCTGAATAATAATGGTCAGTGCCATATCTTACAAAGCCCCATTGATAAGGAGCAACAAGGGGAACGAGGTCATTAAAATTGACGAAATTATGGATTCCTTGATATAAAGGGGAACGCGCTTCTTCAAGTGTTGCGTCAACTCCCATTGGTGGTTCAAAGCAATATGCGTATATATCGCTTGTTGAATAATTATATTTGTCAGTGGAATATTGTCCGTTTTCGGTACGGTTTAATAATTTGCCAGCAGTCATATTAGATGTGATACCAGCGCGAGAATATCCGGATATCCACACTTTAACATGCCCGTTAATTTGATTTGTTGCTACATATTGGTCAAAACCTGCGACTACTTTGTCACTAGCCTCATCAAAACCTTGTGAGTTGCCTTTTTCTCCAAGTGTAAAGTTGCTGGTCCATTCTGCTTCGTAATAACCGCCTCTAACGGCAATAGCAATTAAAGTAAAATCACCTATCGTTTTACTAGCAATCCCAAAAGCGATACTGTCGGTTTCAGGTTTAACAAAGAAATAATCGTTAAAATATAAATTAGTAAAACCTTCTTTTTCCCATAATTCTTTTAAGTATTGGTTGTGGGTTTCGTATTCTGGCCCACTTTTAAATGTTGAAAGCGCCATCGCGTGGCTTGCTAGAGCAATTTCTTCATGGACGTCTTTATTATCAAGCAAGAAATAGTTGTCATTATAATATGTATCAAAAGTAAACTTACCAGTTGTGAATGATAGTTTATCGCTTTGCTGGCATCCGCTTAGAGTTAGTAGAACGGGAACCAATAGTAAAAAACCAAATTTATTTCTCATTTAAATCTAGTATACTATATTTAGAAAAAATGAAAAATTATAATCTATATTTGATTTCTTTAAGAGAAAATAAGGGTCTCACAATCAAAGAGGCAGCCAAGCAGATGGGTATGTTCCGCACGACGCTTTTTTGTTATGAAAAAGGCTATTTTCGTCCAAATAAAAAGAATCTCGAAAAAATAAATAAGTTTTATGAAATAGAACTATCCTTAAAAGGGCTTGATGGGTATCCTGCCGCCAGCAAAGAACATCTCATGGGCAAACGTAGTAAGAATCTCAAAGGCAAAAGAATTGCTTTTGGAATTGTTTCTGCTTTTTTTGCGTTAGTCATTACTGCAGGTGCTTTGCTATTTTCAAGATCAGTAAATAACACCAACGAATTTTATGGTCAGACATATCAAGATGTAAGAAACGCAGTCATTTCCAAAGGATCAACTGGGCACGATATTGTTACTGGCATGGAATATTATTATGTTAATGATAGTGTTAATGAGGCCGATGGTTCTACTATCATGTTTTACCAAAGCAACAACATCTTGTATTTTAATGATTTTACATATTCAAAGACCATCATGGATGAATCGACTTTATCTTTTGAAAGGTTTGTGTACCAATTTGGTGGAAATCTTGGAGTTAATTCTTATCTCTGCCGTTTCACATTTGGAGATGTGCTTTTTGGTACACACTTCACATGTAGCTTTGTGTTTGATGGGAATGCGGTTAGCGAAGTTAGTAATGTCAAAATTGTTACGGAAGGATTATACGCGGAGATTGATCAAGATTATTTGCTTCTTAAAGTAAATAAAGGTGCAGGTGAAATAAATGCCGCATTTTCACAACTTCTCAGTAATGTTTCTGGTAAATCCGTAGATTTTTATAGTGACTTTTTACCAGCACGTGAGCAAGGTCGTACGACGAATTTCATCCTTCAAATAGTTGGTTTAATTCTCTTGTTTGTCGGTATCACTTTCTTCTTTATTTTCTTCTCTATTTTCCTTAGATTATTATTTGCTAATATCAAACCACGACTTATTAGTGCAACACCGACCAGTGAAGAAAATAGCGAAGTGCCAGACGATTGGAATATCCATGTTGGTATCCCAGATGCAGTAATTATCATTTTTGGAAGAATTGTTCGCGTAGCTTCAATTATTTTATTCCTACTTGCTTTATTAGCGACTCTTAAGATTCCAGCCCTTTCTGCTTTAGCAAATCCTGTTTTGCTTGAGACATTTAAAACGGCATGGGCTTTGTCGATTTTCTTAGATTTCTTTATCACGGTTAGCCGAGTTAGAAAGCCCACAGATCTTATTCGTAAACTTCTTTATAATCTCGCGATGTTCTTGTATATTGCGACAGTTGAAACTGTTGTTTTAGCCATCGTTACCGCATGGGGATACGATTTAAAAGGGCTTGTTTATAAATTTGTTCCTGGTAACGTTTTCCAAGTCGTCGCAATTAATTACATCATCTTGCTGTTTTTATTCTTCCAGCCTGCCTTCCTCGATAACAAAAAGAAATATGTTCGCTTTTTATGGCATTCCCTTTCTTTAATTCCTTTGGGGGCATTAATAACGATATATTATTTTTCAAATCGTTATGCGATGGTGTATGGGGTTGAAGAAAATCTCCTTATCAGTTTCTGGTTCCCTAACGCATTTTTGCTTCTTTCTGTTGTTAGTGTGGTCTTCATGTATATCGTGTTTTTCCTTAGACTTTTTTACGAAAGGAAATACGGCATGCATAACTCCCAAATTTTCTTCCATGGGGATAAATTTTCATTTTTTCAAAATGTCGTATGCGCTTCTTTGATTATCTTGGTTGCTTCTTTGGACTTCATTTTTGTTCATAATCAACAAGCTCATTATCTTGGGCTAGGTCATAATTACTGGATGTTCGTTCTTGTACCATTTATCTTGCTATGCAAATATAGTCCAAATAATCAACAATCTTTCTTATTCGAATATGAATTTGAAAGATATTTAGAAAAAGATGCGTAATGCCTCACTTATAAAATTGAAAATAATATTCAGTGATCTTCTCTGGGCTTAGTTCATAACCATGTCGGAGATAATATTGAAGTAAAGCCGTATAACCATTGATATATTGATGAATTTTAATTTCTTCGGGAATAGGATTATTGCCGATTATTTTTTTATTAACCATCGCGAGAATAAATGGTTTAAGCCTTTTTCTAAGTCTGGACATGAAAATGTTTGATGCGTTGCTATTGAGGATAGATAAAACGATATCTCTTTCATCTAAAAAACATTGAAAGGATTTGACTAACATCGCTTTTAAATTATCGGCTTTATCTTTGTTGAAATCGTGATTCTTTTCTTTGGTTAAAGATTGAGCGAATATCTTGTTAAAGATATCGTCACAGATATACATCACGACTTGGTCTTTGTTTTTGAAATAGGAATAGAATGTGGAGCGAGACACTCCAGAAGAGGCAATAATCGTCGAACAGTTAAAATCGTTATAATTCTTGTTTTTGATTAATAGGGCAGTCGCGACATAGATTTTATCTAAGGCGCTTAATTCATCTTTTCTGTATCTCATAAAATAATCGAACACATTATACTATTTTTGTTTCTTTTTTACTAGGCGGTTATCATTTGTATCTTATAAGATAGATATGCTATGAACGAAAACGTCATCATGTCATTAACAAAAAAGAGAACATTAACATTATTGATTCTCTCCATTTTGTTAGTGGTTTTATTCATCGGTTCTATTTTTATTGGTTCATCACATATGTCTTTTATCGATGGCTTAAAAGGCTTGTTTGGAGTTGGTGATCAGACTAATGTCATCATCGTCCAAAATATTCGTTTACCAAGAGTGATTGCGGCAGTGCTTGTTGGTGTGGCTTTATCTATTTCTGGTGTTATCATGCAGACGATGAGCAATAATGTGATGGCTTCTCCTACCACATTAGGTGTTTCTAACGCGGCTGTATTAGGTGCGAATATCGCGATTATCATCATCGGTGGCGGGACGATTGCTTTTAATGGTGGTAATATCACAATCACTAACCCATATTTCACTTCTGGGATGGCATTCTTATTTGCCTTGTTAGGAATATTATTAGTATTAGGTTTGTCGAGGATTAATAAATTCAATAACGCCACAACAGTGTTATTGGGTATTACTTTTGGCACTTTCTGTACAGGTGTCACAACTTTGATTCAATATTTTGCAAGTGATACAACATTAGCGACAGCGGTGTATTGGTCTTTTGGTGACCTTGGTAGAGCGAATTATATCGATGATTTGATCATCCTTGTAGTCACTGCAATATCATTAATATTCTTCCTCATATTTTCTTATCGCTATAACGCGATGCTTCTTGGAGAAGATACTTCTTCGACATTAGGTATCAATCTCAATGTCTTTAGATTCATCTCCTTGTTATTAGCCTCATTATTAACTGCGGTATGTGTCTCTTTAGTGGGCATCATTGGCTTTATTGGATTAATTGTTCCTCAAGTGATGCGAAAGCTTGTTGGTAACGATCATAGATTTTTGATTATTAGTTCTTCTTTAATGGGGGCAGTTGTTTTATTGTTTAGTGATATCATCTCGCGTATTCTTTTAAGCGGCTTCTCCCTTCCTGTGGGAGCGATTACTTCTATATTAGGCGCACCTATATTCATCATCATCTTATTAGTGGGGAGGAAGAAACATGCTTAAAGTTAATAATGTCTCTTTCTACTACGTTAAGAACAAACTCGTTTTAGATGATGTTACTTTTGATGTTAAAGAAGGGGAATGTGTCATTCTTCTTGGCCCTAATGGAGTGGGTAAGACCACTTTATTGTCTTTGCTCCTTGGTAATAACAAACCAAGAGCAGGTTCTATCAGTTATAACGATATCGATGTTAAACAGCTTAAAGCCAAAGAGAAAGCGAGTTATATCTCTTATGTTCCTCAACTCATCGCGGGTAATGATTTAACGGTTTATGATACGGTGTTACTTGGACGATTACCCTATTACAAAATCTATCCAACAAGAGAAGATATTAAACTGACAAATGAATATTTATCACAGTTTGGATTAGAAGAACTACGAGATAAACAAACTAATCAAATATCAGGTGGAGAAAGACAGATTGTATCTCTGGTGAGAGGTTTAATTCAACAGAGCAAATTATTGATCTTTGATGAACCGACAAACAATTTAGATATCAACGCGCAGCTGAGAGTGCTCGATATCATCAAGAAGGAAAAGAAGAGCAACAAGAGCTTCTTAGTGTCCATGCATGATATCAACCAAGCTTTAGACATTGGGGATCGCTTTATTTTCCTCAAAGAAGGCAAAATATTCGCGATTTGCAATAAAAATGAAATAAAAGAGGCGATTATTGACGAAGTTTATAACGTCAAATCACATATTAATAAGACAGAAAAAGGAGAGTTTATAACATATGAAAAGTAAGTCTTTATTAACAGTACTATTAATCCCATTCTTAGTGGGATGTGGTTCAAGCCAACCATCCTCAAGTGCTGACCCTGCTCCATCAAGCAGTGCCGAACCAGAATTTGTCACGATTTTGGATGGGCAAGGTAGAAACGTCAGAATCGAAAAAGGAAAGACAAATAGAGTCATTTGTATCGGTGCGGGCGCTCTTCGTTATTATTCTTATATCGGTGACATTAGCAAGCTCGTTGGTGTTGAAGAGATTGATAGTGGAACAACATTCGGTGTTGGTCAAGCTCTTAGACCATATTATATGGCGGGATATGAAACATTTAAGAATTTACCAATTATCGGTAAAGGTGGACCAATGGCTCAAGTGGCAGATGCCGAGAAAATAGCCGCGGCTAAACCAGATGTAGTCGTCTCATTCTTATCAGCGGACGCGAATGATGAATTACAAAAGACGATCAATGTTCCAGTGTTTGGTTTAAAACAAGGACCAGATGGTGTCTTTGATACTATTACCCAGAATTCCTTCCTCGCTTTAGGTTTGTTATTTGATAAAAATGAAAGAGCGCATCAACTCACTAGCTATATTGAAGACTGCCAAGATGATTTCAAAGATTTAACTTTGACTACTGATACTTATTATGCAGGTGGTATTGGTAACTGGGGTCAAACTAGCATGTATGGTTCCTTCCTCGGTTTCCCAGTGTTTAAATATGCGAAAGTGAAATCCGCGATTGATGATATGGAATTCAAAGATAAAGACGGTAAGGTCATCTCTAAAGGTCAAGTGACATTAGATATGGAAAAATTACAAGCGGCGAATCCAGATCACATCTTTATGGATACTGCAGGTATCAACGGCTTCATCGCCGATTACAAAAAAGAAGGTAATCAAGCTAAATATGATGCCTTAAAAGCCTTCACGACTGGTGAGACTTATCAATTAATGCCATATAATGCTTATTATTCAAATTTAGAAATTCAACTTATGTCTACTTATTATGTAGCTTCTGTTGCCCATTCTTCTTTCGAAGTGAATCTAGATGAGAAGATGAATGAAATTACTGACAAATTCTTAGGTGCAGAAATGTATAATGATATCAAAGCGCATCAATATGGGATGGGTGGCTATAAGAAAGTTGATCTTAAAAGTATCGTAAACAAATAATGAACGAGAACGTAAAACAATTCTTTGATGAAATCGCGATTAATTATGTCCATGATGACACTTCTTTAATCGACGAGTTATTAGATTCGATGTACCTTTCTACGTGTAAGAGGATTCTTGACCTTGCATGTGGGAAAGGTATCATCTCTAAAAAGCTCGCGGATAGAAATAACGGAGAAGTGATCGCTATAGATTTATCTAGTGAGATGATTAGGCTCGCGAAAGAAAAGGTACATGACCCACGTGTTACTTTTATCAACCAGGATTATTACGATTTTAACAGTGAACCATTTGATGCGATCGTGTGTTTTGATGCTTTCCCTCATTTTTTAGATGTTGAAGGGTTTGTTGAAAAGACCAATCAATTATTAAAAGATGATGGCTTATTAGTGATCGTCCATGACATTGGTAGAAATGAATTAAACGCGCATCACAAACAACAAGCAATGGGAGTCTCACGTAAATTAAAGACACCAGAAGAAGAGATGATTCCTTTCCTTAAATATTTCAAACCTATTGAACTCACTGAAAGTGATAATTATTACAAATTAATAATGAGTGGCATACCCCACCACTTATAAATGTGGGGGTTTCTTGCTCGATGACCCTAACGGATCAAGCATAAACAAGCTATCCGGATGTGTCCCATCCTTTGAAAGTAATTGTATTCCCTTTCTTAGAATATTATTAGCAGCATTTATATCTCTATCATGTTTACTCTGACAGTATGGACAAGTCCATGTCCTGACTGATAAGTTTTTCGTGATAGAGTTTTTATTTCCACATGATGAACATAATTGACTAGAAGGATAATCACTAGGAATCTTAATTATTGTTCTTCCATACCAAGATGCCTTATAAGTAAGCATAGTTAGTAATCTAGACATAGAAGAATCTAATAATGATTTGTTATAGTCATTATCTTTAGTCATGTTCATCACCTTAAGATCTTCCACACATATGATTTGGTTTTCATCAATGATATGTTTAGATAACTTATGGAGATAATCATTTCTTTGGTTATTTATATGTTTATAGATTCTAGCAATCTTAACTCTTTGTTTATTACGATTAGAAGAACCCTTTACCATATGAGAGAGCTTTCTTTGTTCTTTAGCGAGTTTCTTCTCACTTTTAGCTAGATACTTGTGATTGTTATATTTAAGACCATTAGAAGTGATAACTAGATCTTTAACACCTAAATCTAATCCAATGCTTTTATTAGCCTTAGGAAGTTCCTTTATCTCAGTTTCTACTAATATAGAGATATAGTACTTATCATCTGAGGTTTTAGATATAGTCGCGGATTTAATGACACCTGAAAATTCTCTATGTTTCTTTATTCTTATTCTTTTACATTTAGGGATAGTGATATATCTATTGTTATCGGAAAACTTAATGTTGTTATTAATCATGTTGGTTGTATAAGATTGTTCATTCTTCTTACTTTTAAATTTAGGAAATCTATTTTGACCTCTAAAGAAAGCTTTATAAGCAGAGTTTCTATTTAATTGAGCATTAGATAAAGCAAGAGAATCTACTTCTTTAAGAAATGGGAATTCATTTTTATATATTGTAGGAGTGATATTCTTAAAGTCTTTATGAGTCTTATGATATTCGATCATGTCAGATAGAGATTTATTATAAAAGAATCTCACACATCCAAAACATTTAGAGAAATATTCTTTCTGCTCGTTATTAGGATAGAGACGAAATTTGTAAGCGACTAGGTTCATAAAGCTCTTTAGATAATAAAATAGATACAACCATCAAGTTGTTCTACTCCTACAAAACCTCACTTTATTAGCCTATTAGCTCCTAACTAATAGACCCCTGTTCTCCTACAATATTATTATACCATAATATACATAGTATATCATCACATATTTTATATATTTTTAGCAATTCATCTCCCACCTATAGAGGTTATGTATAATTAATCTTGAAGGCTTCGCGATGACCTAGTCATATCAAGATGTGGGACTTCTTGCTTGGTTTCGTTAAAAAATAGCAACTCTATTAGTTGTCTTGGTTTTGAAGATTGTGTATATCTAAGATTGCTTTTTCTGCAGTTTCTAAATCTATTTTTCCTTCTTCGTATAACATCATAATGCGCTTTGCAGCTTCGCTTGGTTTCTTAGAGCTAACCATACTTACTGTTTCTGCAAACGACACTAAACTCTCTTTTTTATTCATGTTATTAACCATATTTATATTGTATTTCAAGTTGCTTGTAATAACATAACGAATAGCTGTTTTGCGTAAGTAATTATAATATTTATCATCAAAATAGTATTTTGTTGTGCTATATCATAAAATGCTAAATATAGAGGTGTTTTGTTATGAAAATATACGAAAGAATTATTGATACGATTGGAGGTACTCCTCTCGTTGAACTCAAGAACATTGAGAATAAATATGATTTAAAAGCTAGGCTATTAGCCAAGGTTGAATTTTTCAATCCAGGTGGAAGTGTGAAAGACCGTATTGCTAGACAAATGATTTTAGAAGCTGAGAGACAAGGTCTAATCAATAAAGATACAGTTTTAATTGAACCAACGAGTGGTAACACTGGTATTGGTTTAGCAATGGTGGCGGCCTCTAAAGGGATGAGAATTATCATCTGCATGCCTGAAACGATGTCTATAGAAAGAAGAAACCTCATGAAAGCTTATGGGGCAGAGCTTGTTTTAACTGATGGTAGTAAAGGCATGAAAGGGGCAATTGCGAAAGCCGAAGAACTCGCTAAAGAAATTCCTAATTCCTTTATTCCTTCACAGTTCACTAATCCGGAGAATCCAAAAGCTCATTATTTAACTACTGGACCAGAGATTTATAACGATAGTGATGGTTTAGTGGACATCTTTGTCGCTGGTGTTGGTACCGGTGGCACAATATCTGGTGTTGGTAAATATTTAAAAGAAAAGAAACCGGAAGTTAAAGTAGTGGCAGTTGAGCCAGAAACTTCTCCAGTTTTATCTAAAGGTGTGGCTGGTCCACATAAGATTCAAGGTATCGGAGCGGGGTTTGTTCCTGATACATTAAATACTTCAATCTATGATGAAATCATTCCTGTTAGTAATGAAGATGCGTTTAAGACTGGTAAAGAAGTAGCTAGAACAGAAGGTCTATTAGTTGGTATCTCTTCTGGAGCAGCTTTATGCGCGGCCATTCAACTTGCCCAGAGAGAAGAAAATAAAGGCAAGACAATTGTCGTCTTATTACCAGATACTGGAGAGAGATATTTATCCACCCCAATGTTCCAAGAATAAGGATAGAAAAGATTTAGAGAAAAAAGCACTGCGGTGCTTTTTTTATATCAAAGATATATTATTGTTTTAAAAAAGACAATACATATAAATATTTATATAAAACTAGGTGTTTTTGACAAAAGACCTAGAAAAATATAAATTATTACGTCTTTTGTCGATTTTAAAATTTATATTTTATTTACATTTGCCCCCAAATGTCTTATTCTTGGGTTAGAAAGGTTCTTTATGTTTGATCAGCAGAAATACATTAATAGCTTCATAAAAGATAATTATAAGACTTTAAAAATAAGGATAAGGAAAGATAACAAACTCCTTATACAAAAGATTAATGAGGTTGATAACGTTAATGCTTATATCACTTCTTTGATTATGGATGACATATATAAGCATAGGGTCTACCATTTCATTAACAATGAAGTAGAGATAGATTTTGAACTTCCAAAGGTTATTCAAAACCTTGTTAACGATGCAGAAAAAGCTGATATGCTAAACGACTATGAACTATATTCCAATATTGTAGATGCGATTGACGTTAGAGCAAAAAAAGAAGTCGCTCATCATCGAATGAGAGAGAATGAGTGGAAGAAATTAAATAAGAGGTACGGCATATGATTGAAATGATAGATTTTACAAACTGTGAACTCAGCCCAAGAAACCTCGAATATGGTGGAAGAGCGGGTGAGAAGAAAGGAATTATCTATAATGGTGATTTCTGGTTTTTGAAATTTCCAAAAAATACGAATGGGATGAATAACATAAAAGGGTTATCATATGTGGCTTCACCGCTTAGTGAATATATTGGCAGCAATATCTATCGCATCCTTGGATACGATGTTCATGAAACTAAGTTAGGAGTTTGTTTTGATGGAAAAAGATATAAAGTCGTCTGTGCTTGCAAAGATTTCATCAAAGATGACAAGAATGAATTATTGGTTCCATATACTGCATTAAGAAATGATACAAATTCAGATATTATGAGCCATCGTGATGAAGAGATGTCTCAATCAGCATCCAACATCAACGATATTATTTATCAACTCGACCACAATACAATATTGAGCAAGATACCTAATGCTAAACAAAGATTCTGGGACGTTGTTCTTATCGATATGCTTATCAACAACAATGACCGTAATGAAGATAACTGGGGAGTTATCAAAAACAAACTAGATAATTCCTATAGACTCGCCCCAATCTATGATTGTGGCAATTGCTTTTATAGCAAAAAAGGCGATGAACAATTAGCAAGTACATTAAGTGATGAAAACAAACTTC
>Ga0310697_10000767_pt1 | contig 41011 bp, 40 predicted proteins | sample 172DNAGHGlowgp2_FD_203883 | JGI IMG/M metagenome (GOLD analysis project Ga0310697, IMG submission 203883) | Sheep rumen microbial communities from Palmerston North, Manawatu-Wanganui, New Zealand - 1728 DNA GHGlow gp2 (v2) (version 2) | ecosystem: Host-associated > Mammals > Digestive system >...
TTCTGTTTTGGTTGTGCTACACAAAAAAAGAAAGTAGACACTTTTTTAAGTGTCTACTTTCATCTTACACCTTCAGCTCACCGCCCGGGGCTTTGTTTTTATATTCAGGTAAGGAATCTGAGATAATCCGTTCGCCCGTCAAGAATTCTTACAACAACTATTACATCGCCTTCAATACGGTAAAAAATCAAATAGTTGTTTACTATAATAAACCGATAATCTTTTTTTACGGCATCTGTCTTCTCCGAGAGTTTAACACCCATATTGGGTGAATCTTTCAAAAGTGAAACTGCTTTCACGATGCGTGTTTTAAAAGTTATTGCAGCAGTCGGATTTTTCAGTTTATCTTTGATGTAATTTGCGATGGATTCGATGTCTTCGATTGACGCGGGGGTATACATTATTCTCATGCCATATCTACTCCGAGTCTCTTGTAAACATCTTCCTCACTTACAAGTTCGCCTGAGTTTTCGCCGTACTCAAGCTCCTTTACAAGTCTCTCAATTGATTTCGCTTTAATCATTTCCGCATTATCCTCCGTTGCCTGGAAGGGCAAGCCTCCGGCATTGATTGATTGCCGGATAAAAATGTTTATGGCCTGGGTTAACGTTAACCCCGTTTTTTCATAAACACTTTCAACCTCTTTACGCACTTCAGGATTAATCCTGAAACGGAACATGTCCGATTTTGCAGATGCTGTCTTTCCCATGATTATACCCCCAATCTTTAATGACATTATATTATTATCAAAGGTTCAAGTCAATAATTTGTAGCAACAATGTAGCAACAAATTATTGACAATTGAAATTGCGGTTGTATTAGTGGTATTATATACCCTAATCAATACATAAACACCAAGAGGAAACTATGCGTACATTTTCAAAGTCATCAAAACTGGATAACGTCCTGTACGATGTAAGAGGTCCCGTCGTTGACGAGGCCAATCGTATGGAGGAAGAAGGCATCAAGGTTTTAAAGCTCAACATAGGCAACCCCGCCGCCTTCGGTTTCTCCGCGCCGGATGAGGTCATCATCGATATGCGCGACTCGATTGCCGGCTCGCAGGGCTATTCTGACTCACGCGGTATTTTTGCCGCGCGCAAGGCCGTAATGCAGTATGCCCAGCTTAAGGGCATACCGAATGTCACAATGAAGGATATCTACACCGGAAACGGCGCTTCAGAGCTTATACAGCTGTCCTTGCACGCGCTCCTTAATACCGGCGACGAAATACTCATTCCGTCGCCCGACTATCCCTTATGGACCGCCTGCGCGAACCTCGCCGGCGGCAAGGCCGTGCACTACATCTGTGACGAGAGTTCAGACTGGTATCCCGACATTGAGGACATAAAGAAGAAAATAACCGACAAGACAAAGGCAATAGTCATAATCAATCCGAATAACCCGACAGGCGCCCTCTACTCACAGGAGCTCCTTGAGGAGATTGTAAAGATTGCAAGAGAGCATGAGCTCATCATCTTCTCGGACGAGATCTACGACCGCCTCGTCATGGACGGCTATAAACATATCTCGATTGCTTCGCTCTGCCCAGACCTCTTCTGCGTCACCTTCAGCGGACTTTCAAAGTCGCACATGGTCTGCGGTTTCAGAGTAGGCTGGATGATTCTCTCCGGCAACAAGAGTATCGCGAAAGACTATATTGAAGGCATAAACATGCTCTCAAATATGCGCCTCTGCTCAAACGTCCCCGGCCAGTCAATCATTCAGACGGCTCTCGGCGGATACCAGAGTGTAAATGAGTACATCGTGCCCGGCGGCCGCGTCTATGAGCAGCGTAACTTCATCTACGAGGCCATAAATGACATACCCGGCCTCTCGGCAGTAAAACCGAAAGCAGCCTTCTATATCTTCCCGAAGATAGACACGAAGATGTTCAACATAAAGGACGACAACAGGTTCGCGCTCGACTTCCTGAAGGAGAAACGCGTGCTCCTCGTCCCCGGAAGCGGCTTCAACTGGCACGAGCCCGACCACTTCCGCATAGTCTACCTTCCGCGTCTCTCGATTCTCAAGGAGTCGACGGACAAACTGGCAGATTTCCTGAAAGACTATCACCAGAAATAGGGAGAACCGTAAAATGTTAAAGACAGTGGCGAAAATCACCCTCGGCATTACCACGGGCGCACTTACCATCACCAGCATCTACGGACTTAACTTTTACCATGCTGAAGAGCATATGGATTACGGTAAGGGCGTACGCATAAAACGCAATTTCGGATGGATGGAGTACGGAGATCCCGAGAAGTGCACTACCGCCATTATGTTTTATCCCGGCGGCAAGGTCGGGCTCAACGCGTACGGCGAACTCCTGACCCGCGTAGCGAAGGCCGGATATTATGTGATTGTGTGCGGCATGCCCGTAAACCTCGCCGTACTCAACCCGAATGCCGCCGATAAATATGTAAAGAGAATAAACGAGAAGTATCCGAACATAAAAGAGTGGTACATAGGAGGTCACTCCCTCGGCGGAACAATCGCCTGCAAACACGCGATAAACCGCCCCGGCGTCTACAAAGGAGTCATTTTCCTTGCGGCATATCCTGACAGCAAAGATGACATGAACGGGACGAATCTTGCGGCACTTTCCGTATTCGGAAGCCTGGACAGTGTCATGAACCGTGAAAAATATGAGGCTCAGAAGCATCTCTTCCCTAAAGGCCGCCTTTTTGAGATGATTATTGAAGGCGGAAACCACGGCAACTTCGGAACTTACGGTTTTCAAAACGGTGACCACACCTCGCTTATCGATCGATTAGACCAGATAGACCAGACAGCGAGTGCAATAGTGAGATTTATTGAAATGCAATAAACAAAGCCCCGGGCGGTGAGCCCGGGGCTTTGTTTATTCAGCTGTCTTTTTGTCGAAGACCGTGTATGCAGCAACTATTACCGACCACAGAATGGTATAAACTTTCGGTGTTTTGCTGTTCTCCATAACTGCCTCCCGTCAGAAGCTCAGGGTGTCGTATTTTGCCGTGAGCGTTCTCAGACGCTCAAGGTTGCGTTCGATTATCTCTCTGTTCTCTGCCTCAACGCCTCTTTCGTAGAACTTGCCGATGACGCGGATGGCACAGAGAATCATGGCCTTGTCTGTGACTTCCTGCAGTCTGTTCTCGTCATCTGTGTCGAGATAGCGTCGAAGGAAGCAGTCGAAGAACTTGTTTGCGGTCTCGTAAGAGAAGCCCATAAAGTCCGAAACGACAGCGGGGTCATCCTCGCCGCGTACGACATAGGCCATAAGAAGGTCGCTTATCTCAAGTATGGGATGACCGACTGAGACACGGTCCATGTCTATGAGAAGCGGCTCGCCCCTCTGAAGGAATACGTTTCCGGTGTGGAAATCGCCGTGGATGAGTGTGTTCGTCTCAGGAAGGCCCTTTATGAGTTCTCTGCAGCGCTCCGCGAGGGCTGCGTCCTCATTTGCAAGGCCTCTGTCAATCCTGCGGATATGACGCTCATCCGCCCTGCCGAAGCCGTCCTCCTCGGTGACCTCGATTGCGTGTACCTCATGAGCCAGGTCGGCCATTATGTTGGCATAATCCTCAACACGGCCCGGTGACTTGGAGATGATTGAGGAGATGGTCTCCGAATCCACGAGCTCATACATCGCACCGTAACGGTCGCCTACGGAGACAATACCGAATGAGATGGCTGTCGGGACACCGAGTACAAAGGCCTTACGGCTTGTCGCAATCTCGTTTTCAACATCACTATAGGTGTTCTTCTCGTTGTAGACCTTGATTACGAGCTCGTCGTCATAGCGGTAAACTTCGCCCTTCGCGCCGCGGCCGACCATCTTGCAGCCGTCGACGGAGACTTCCCTGTATTTCTTGTATCTGGCCTTTTCGGAGTCGAAAGTACCCGGCCAGATGGAATTTATGTGTTTGATGAACTCCTTGAAGGCGCCCGTCTTGTTGAATGAGAGTTCGAGTGCCTCTGCGACGGATTTATAGTACCAGCGCTGAAGCTCGGGGTCCTTTTCATTCAGACCCTCCCACATGGCGTCACCGATCTCGGAGTAGATTCTGGCAAGCGAGCGGAGATTCGCGAGCTTGTCGGCGAGCCAGAGCATCTGTATGCCCTGGTCATTTGAACTCCTGAGCGCAGCCAGTGAGTACTCTTTTCTGCGCTTCCAGGTGGCACTCCTGTCCTCTTCGGGATACTTATTCTCAGTCTCGTATGCCACAATCATGGCGACACGTTTGCCGAATCTGTTCTCGATATCCTTAACCGAACCGTCAGTATCTTCAACTATGTCGTGCAGGATACCTGCAGTGACGACTTCCTCGTCATCAGTCATGGTGGAGAGGATCTGGGCCACTTCCAGAGGATGGAAAATGTAAGGGAAATCGCCGAATTTACGGACCTGTCCCTTATGCATCATGGCTGAATAGATTATGGCCTCTTCAAGCATATTCATCATAAATAAACTACCGCCTTTAAAAACAGCCCGGAGCATCGGCTCCGGGCTTTGGTTGGCGCAGAGGGTGGGATTCGAACCCACGCGGGCGTAAACCCAAACGGTTTTCAAGACCGCCTCGTTATGACCACTTCGATACCTCTGCGTGTGTGTCGGGCGCGGTTACGCGCCCGATAATATTAGCATAATAAGGTTTTAATGTCAACCTGTAACAATGCCGTTATCGTCTATCGTAATGCCCTCGGAATAACTCTCTATGTCATCGAGCACCTTCCTGCCGTCAGGCGTGCCCGCAAGAGACATGACATTGCAGTCCTTCTGTACGGCGGGGATGAGCTGTACGATGAGTTTTCCGTCATGGGAAAGCGTCACCTTGAGGAGTGCTGTGTCAACATTGTTGTTGCTGAAAAGGAAGTTGCCGAGATTGTAGACTATCGGCACATTCTTGTAATACTCAATGCCCTGAAGACAGTGGGCATGGCCGCCGACAATGAGGTCGGCACCGGCATCGACATAGGCACGTGCCGAAGTCTTCTGCTCGGGCTCGAGCTTATGCGAGTCCTCCGTGCCCCAGTGGACAAGGACAACGACGAAGTCGGCCTTGGACTTGGCCTCTTTAATGGCGGAGACGAGCTTGTCAGTATCGTAGCAGTAGAGGACGCCGGGGTCCTTGTCGGTGGCCTCCGGAGTCTTTATGGTCTTCTCAGCGCGCGAGCCGGCGACGAAAGCGATTGTCTTCTTGTCGATGGTGTAGTAGATCGGTGCCGCTGCCTCGGCGAGGTTCCTGCCCGCTCCGACATATTTGATGTCCGCTCCGCTTAAGACGTCAAGCATCTCAAGGAAGGCCTCCGGACCGTAGTCAAAGCAGTGGTTGTTTGCCAGCGTTACAAAGTCTATGCCGAGATCGCTGTAGTACTTTACGTTCTCGGGAGCAGCCCTGAAATTGTATGCCTTGTTTACGGGCTTGCCCTTGGTTGAGAAACAGAACTCATTGTTCATGTGGGCGATGTCGGCATTTGCCATCTCATATTTCAGGTCCTCTGAGATGAGCGATACAGGACTTAAATTCTTCCTGGTCGCGTACTCCATGATATGCCAGTTGTCGGCAAAGGAAACATCCCCCGTAAAGGTCATCGTAATGTCCCTTTGCAGGTAGATTTTCGGAGGATCATATTCAAAATCGGGCTCATCAAGCAGCAGAGGGCTGCCGTTTATCTCGAGCGTACAGCCCGAGAATGTGAGGAGCATCGCCAGAACAATCAGTATGATTTTCGGTTTCATTCTGTCTCCTGTTCGTTATAAAGAATGCAGGCGCAATAGGTTATGGTCTTCTCGCCGTAATAATACGGGAGGCCTGCGGATTCACATACTCTTGATACCAGAAGGCCGTAGCCCTCCATTGATGAAATCGCCTTGTCGGGATGTCTGCAGGGCTTCGGATGAGCGCACTTCGTGCACATACGGCATCCGCCGCCGCCCAGGACAAGACAGCCCGGATAAAGTTCGCGGGCAGTGTCGGCAAATGAGTACAGAAGGTCGTTGTGTTTCTTTCCAAACTCAATATAGCCGAGCCAGTCAATGACCTTGGTCAGCTTACCCTCCGTCTGAAGGAGCACACCCTTGTTATAAGAGTGCATCTTCTCCTGACACTCCTCCACCGTGCCGCAAAAAGGAGGACAAGTCCAGTTCTTCGCGTAGGCGTGGCATTTATCCTCTTCACACATCGCGCGGACATCCTGTCTGGCTTCAAGAACCTTGGGGTCAAACTCCGCCGCATGTGAAAAACCGTGTTCAATTGCGAGTTGTACAAGATCCATCAGATCACCTCAGGAGGAAAGCCTTCGCAAGCGCGAAATAAACAAGAAGGCTGAGCGAGTCAACCATGGTCGAGATGACCGGTCCCGCGATTACAGCCGGGTCTATTTTAACAAGTTTTGCAAGAAGCGGAAGCATACAGCCTATCATCTTGGCCATAAGCACCGCGCAGAACATGGCAAGTGAAACGATGATGTATACCTGCATTCCTCCGGGGTTGTGCAGTAAAACCATGCGCAGGAAGTTCGCGGCGCCGAGTATGACACCGCAGATAACCGCAACGCGGATTTCCTTGAACAGGACTTTGAACCAGTCCTTGAGTTCAATCTCACCGAGCGCAAGCGCACGTATGGCAAGGGTTGAGCTCTGGTTGCCGGCATTACCGCCCGTACCCGTTATGATGGGGATGGCGGCCGTGAGGCCCGTAATGACGGCGAGCATATCCTCGAAGTTCTGGATTATCGAGCCGGTAAGCGTTGCGGAAATCATGAGAACAAGCAGCCAGCCTATTCTGTTCTTCACGAGGATATGTACCGGGGTTTTCAGGTACTCGTCCTCGGAAGGCAAAAGGGCGGCCATCTTTTCGAAGTCCTCTTCCGTCTCTTCTTCGATGATGTCGAGGATATCATCGATGGTAACGATACCGACAAGCCTGTTTTCCGTATCAACTACGGGAACGGCGAGCAGGTCATAGTGCTTTACGACTTCGGCAACCTCTTCCTGGTCATCCGTCGTCTTCACGAAGATGAGCTGCTTGTCGTCATCCATTATGTCGCGGAGCAGCGCATCGTTGTCGTGGAAGACGAGATCGGCGAGGTCTATTGTGCCTTTCAAGTGTCTGCTGTTATCAATACAATAGCAGGTGTAAATTGTCTCTTTATCCACACCTGTACGGCGTATCTGTTCAATTGCCTGTCCTACCGTCAGTCTGTCGTGGAGCTCGACCATCTCGTTGGTCATAATGCTTCCGGCGGACTCCTCCGGATAGTTCAGGTAGGTATTTATGAGTCTTCTTGTCTCGGGTGATGCATTCTTCAAAATCCTCGTGACAAGGTTCGCGGGAACCTCCTCTACAAGGTCTACTACATCGTCCAGAAACAGGTCATCAACGAGTTTGTTTATCTCCGTATCGGTTATACGCGAGATGATGTCGCCCTGATCCTCTGACTCGAGATATGAGAAAACCTCTGCAGAGATATCTTTCGGCAGTATGCGGAAAACCCTGAGCATGACATCGTGGTCAAGCTCACCGAGGAATTCGGCGATATCGACTTCGTTCATCTCCGACAACTCGTGACGAAGAAGTGAGAAGTCGCCTTTTTCAATCAGTTCCCTGAGATAGTCAAAGTTCTTCTCTTCCATAACAAAAACCCCCTTACCCGCATGCGAGCAAGGAGGTTATTCATTCAGACAAACCCCTAAGGGCGCGCTATACCGTAAGCGGCCCACTCACATACGTAAATTTTCTTTGAAGTAACGCTACTTCGCGGTCTCGCGTCTGCGTCCATTTCGTGGACCTCCTTACGATTATTACCCCTTTGGGCTTTTTCAATATAAACCTTTAAAAGCGCAAAAGTCAACCCTTGAACTGATAAAAGCCTATTTTCTTCATGGCCTTGTCGAGGGTGCGCTGAGAGATCTTCGTCGCGATTTCCGCGCCGTTTCTCATGCAGTCCTCAAGATAGGCACGCTCATTTACGAGTTCGTTGAACTTCTCCTGTACGGGGCGAAGCTCTTCAATTGCGGCCTCGGCAACGGCGACTTTGAAGTCACCGTATCCCTTGCCGGCAAATTCTTTTTCGATTTCATCATATGACTTGCCGGTGCAGGCGCTGTAGATGGACATGAGGTTGTTTACTCCGTCCTTGCCTTCGGCATATCTCACTTCCGCCTCTGAGTCAGTGACGGCGGACTTGAATTTCTTCATTATCATGTCCGGTGTGTCGAGCATGGAAATGAAGGCCTTCGGGTTTGCGTCTGACTTGGACATCTTCTTTGTCGGGTCGGCGAGTGACATGACCTTCGCTCCCTCTTTTACGAAGAGAGGCTCGGGGCTTGTAAATGTCTGACCGTAAATACCGTTGAAGCGGTCGGCTATGTCGCGCGCAATCTCGAGGTGCTGCTTCTGGTCTGCGCCTACGGGCACGTAGTCAGCCTGGTAGAGAAGAATGTCCGCTGCCATAAGGGCGGGATATGCAAACAGACCGACATTGACATTGTCGGCATGTGTCTTCGACTTGTCCTTGAACTGGGTCATGCGGCTCATCTCGCCGAACTGTGTATAGCAGTCAAGAATCCAGGCGAGCTGAGCGTGGGTCGGAACCTGGCTCTGGACGAAGAGGATGCTCTTCTCCGGGTCGAGTCCGATTGCGATAAGGAGAGCGTACATGTTCCTTATCTGCTCGCGGAATTTCACGGGATCCTGACGGACGGTTATGGCGTGCAGGTCGGCGACGCCGAACGCACAGTCATATTCCTCGGCAATGTCGCTCCAGTTTTTAAGCGCACCGAGGAAGTTTCCGAGGGTGGGTGTGCCGCTCGGCTGAATGAGACTTAATACCTTTTTCTTCTTTGCCTGTTCTGTCATGAAAGCAGTTCTCCTAATATCTTTATACCCTTCACCATATCCTCATTGGTCGGTGTAGAGAAGTTTAAGCGAATATACTGCGTCGATGCAGTTTCATCCGGAAGGAAGGCCGTTCCGGGAACGACAGCGACCTTGTGTGCGGCCGCGGTTTTACAGAAGCCGAGCATGTCAACTCCTTCGGGAAGTCTGCACCATACAAACATGCCGCCCTCGGGCTTCACATATTCAAGTTTCGGGCAGTACTCATCAAGAGCGTCACACATGACGTTCAGTTTCTCGCGATAGATGGACTGCATGCGGCTTATATGCTCGTTTATGTCATTCTCCTTCATCCAGCGGTAAACGAGCATCTGGTTGAACATGGCCGTATGCACGTCCTCTGTCTGCTTGCCGACCGTCATCTTGGAGACGAGGGCCGCGGGACCGAGAACGTAGCCTACACGTATGCCCGGGGCAATGAGTTTCGAGAACGTTCCGGCATAGACTACGCGACCCTCCGTGTCAAAAGACTTGATGGTCGGCAGGTCCTCGCCGGAGACTCTGAGGTCGCCGTACGGGTTATCCTCAAGGATGATAATATCGTACTTTGAGGCGAGCTCATAGAGCTTCTTTCTCTTCTCAAGCGACATGGTGTACCCTGTCGGGTTCTGGAAATTCGGTATCGTGTAAAGGAATTTTACTTTACAGCAGCAACTGCTGAGCATTTTTTCAAGTGCGGCAACATCCAGACCGTCGGATTCCATGGGAACTCCGCAGAGTTTCACACCGTATGAACGGAAACAGTTGAGCGAACCTATGAAAGACGGGTCCTCGCAGGCAACGCAGTCACCCTCATTGCAGAGAACCTTTGTCAGAAGTTCCATGATCTGCGTGGCGCCTGAGGTGACAATCAGTTCATCGTAGTCAGCGCCCATGTTGTATTTGTTTTTGAGATAAGTTTTCAGCTCATCGCGAAGCGGCGCATAGCCCTCGGTTATGCCGTACTGAAGTGCGGAAATCGGATCTTCACGGAAGATATCGCCCGCGATTTTCGAGATGGACTCCACGGGGAAGGCATCCGGTGCCGGATTGCCTGCCGCGAGCGAGATTACCTCGGGGTCCGAAGTGGATTTTAAAATCTCACGAACGGCAGAGGGTTTAAGTCCCGCGATTTTCTTCGAAAACTCATATGTTTCTTTAACTGCCATTTATATTCGCCTCTTTTTATGATAACCAATTTTAACATATTGCCATACCTTTGACAACGCAATTTTCGCGGTTTATAATGGTATTGTAATTTATAGAAAAGGAGTACTCTTATGCCACTTGTAAACACCATAGACATGTTCAAAAAGGCCTATGACGGCGGCTATGCCATAGGCGCTTTCAACGTAAACAACATGGAGATTGTACAGGGTATTATGTCAGCAGTCGGAAAGCTCAATGCTCCCGTAATTCTCCAGGTTTCCGCCGGCGCAAGAAAGTATGCATCTCACCCCTACCTCGTTCATCTTGTAGAGGCTGCTCTTGAAGAGAATGACTCCCCCGTCGCTCTTCACCTCGACCACGGTGCAGACTTCGAAATCTGCAAGGACTGCATCGACGGCGGTTTCACATCCGTCATGATTGACTGCTCCTCCAAACCGTTTGAGGAGAACATTGCCGAGACAAGAAGAGTTGTCGAGTACGCGCATGAGCGCGGCGTCACCGTAGAGGCCGAGCTCGGCTCACTCGCCGGAGTAGAGGACGACGTACATGTCTCCGCCGAGGACTCCTCCTACACCCGCCCTGAAGAGGTTGAGGAGTTCGTCTCCCGCACAGGCTGCGACTCACTTGCAATCGCCATCGGCACAAGCCACGGCGCCTACAAGTTCACAGCTGAGCAGTGCACGAGAAATGCCGACGGCATCCTCGTTCCTCCTCCGCTCCGCTTTGACATCCTCGAAGAGGTCAGCCGCAGACTCCCCGGTTTCCCGATAGTCCTCCACGGCGCATCTTCAGTACCTCAGGAGTTCGTAAAGATTATCAACCAGTACGGCGGTCAGATGCCTGACGCGATAGGCATTCCGGAAGAGCAGCTCCGCAAGGCTGCAACGCTCGCCGTCTGCAAGATCAACATCGACTCCGACATCCGTCTCGCAATGACGGCCGCCATCCGCAAGCACTTCGCTGAGAATCCGTCACACTTTGATCCGCGTCAGTATCTCACACCTGCCCGCCAGGCTGTTGAAGACATGGTCGCTCACAAGATTGTCGACGTCCTCGGCTGCGACGGAAAGGCATAAGAACAAAAAAAGAACCCGGCTCGAAAAGAGCCGGGTTTTCTTTTTTTAATAAAGATTGTTCTTCTTCAGAAACTCGATTCCGTAGTTCGCGCAGCGCTTTGAGAAATTCTGAACGAGGCAGTGGCCCGCCCACTTTATCGTGTGGATTTCGGTGCCCTTCGGAAGGGATTCCGAGAGTTTCCTCACCTTGCTCTTCGGAACGAAGAGGTCGAGTCCGCCCCAGACAAGCAGCACGGGCTGCTTTATTTTGTCCATATCCTCATAATCGGGATGCGAGGCCTTGGAGCTCATATAGCAGAGACCCTTGCCGGTGTCCTTAAGCTTGAGCGAATCAGCGGCGAGAGAGACATCGTACTTTGCAATGTAGCGCGGCGAAGCCGTAGCGATAAGAAGAACGAGTTTCACGAGCGTATCGTACGGCATGACATATTTCAGTGCCGTATCCATGATGGCGCCCATGGGTTTACTCGCGAACATAACCGACATGGGTTTCGGTACATTGAACATGAACATGGGCGCGTAGAGCATGTATGCCGCGGCCTTTTCATAGTCGGTATTCGCAATGTCGAGAGTTACGGAGCCGCCCATGGAGTGGCCGACAATAATCCACTTGCCGGGATTTGTCTCCTTTGAGTCGAGCTCATCGAGGAGCGCGAGGAGGAGTTCAAGGCGCGGCACATAGTTTATTCCCTTGGTCTCTCTTGTCGAAAAACCGAAGTCGGGAAGGTCAACACGTACGCAGCGGAATCCGGCCTTCGTGTATCTCTCAACCAGTTCATCGTAAAATGTCGTGTTGCAGCCGAAGCCGTGAATCATGAACATCTTACCTTTTTCTTTTCCTTTTGCGGGGTCTGTGCGGTAATGAATCTTGTAGTCGCCGTATGAGAAATATTCGCTGTTCGCAAACGGCCATCCCGCCGTCTGTTTATTTTCTGCAAACTCAATGGTCTTTAAAAGTTTCATTTTCTTTCCCCTTTTATTACTCAGGCAATTATGCCGTTTCTCTTAAGGAATGCAAGGGATTCGTCACATACTTCCGGTGCGCAGTTCTGAACGAGGCAGTGGCCGGCAAGCGGTGTGACGGTGACATCGGGATTATTAAGGGCTCCCTGGAACTTCTTTACGAATGAAGGCATGTTGAAGAGGTCCATCTTACCCCAGAAAAGTTTGATCGGAAGATCAACCTTTGCCATGTCCTCATAGATGGTGGGTTTTGCGCGGGCCATCATATAGCACATGGCCGTGCCCGACTTGGGAACGGTGAGACCATCGGCAAACTTCTTCGTGTCAAAGAGTGCGGAGTAGCGCACATCGACAGTCATGAGCATGATAACAGTCTTGACAACGGGATCATGTGAGCATGCGGGACCGAAAATCTTGTCCATGAGGTCACAGACCGGATCAAGTGTTACAAGGTTCTTTACGAACTCAGGCGCGTTGACTGCGGCCATGGGAGCATAGAGCATAACACAGGAGAACTTGTTTTTATACTCGTTTGCGAGGTTCATGGAAATACCGCCGCCCATTGAGTGGCCCATTAAAATCCACTTGCCGGCAGGAACTCTGCCGGAATTGTCAACAAGTTCGAGTACGTGCATAAGAAGCTGCTCACGCGGTATGGGAGCTACATCCTTGGTCTCACGAGTTGAGAAACCGCAGTTCGGAACGTCCGGGCGTACACATACAAAGCCCTTCTTCGTGAGAATCTCAACCATCTCATCCCAGAATCTGGAGTTGCAGGCAAAGCCGTGAATCATAAACATCTTTCCGATAACGGGAACTCCCGGTGCGGGAAAATCGACCTGATAGTGGATGTTGTAGTCGCCCTCTTTGTAGTAGCGGCTGTTTTCATAGGGCTTACAGTCAACGGGCTCGACTATAGTCTCGCGTGCTGTCTCCTGGAGCCATTTCCAGCCGTGAACACAGGCAACGCCGAGTGCGGAAACGGCAGCAGTTCCTCCGAGGGTAACTGCAACACCGAGTCTTGCAAAATTCTTTTTGTTCATACGTAAACCTCCCGATGTGTTTGCGAACACGTTCATATAACATATATATTATACTTTATACCATTGTAACTTTACAAGAATTTCTGCAATTTAGCACTCTCCATCTTTAAGTGCTAAATGTTTACAGTTTGTTCACACATTTTGAAAATAAGGTGGTATAATATGACTTGTAAGAAACCAAAAGGAGGTTTTAATTATGAGGAATTTCTTAACACTCTATGATCCTTTCAGAGAAATGGACAACTTCGAACGTCACTTCTTTGACTCTCCTTACTTCGGCACATCCACTTCCACCATGGCAGGATTCGGAACTGATATCACCGATGAAGGTGACTCATATAAGCTGACAGCCGATCTTCCCGGCTTCTCAAAGGACGACATCAAAATCGACATCAACGACAACACTCTCACCCTTTCGGCAGAGCGTCACTCCGAGTATGAGGAGAAAGAGAAGAAGGGCAAGTATATCAGAGTCGAGCGTTCTTACGGCTCGTACTCCCGTTCATTCGACCTGACCGGCATCAAATCAGATGACATTACGGCCAGCTACGAAAACGGTGTCCTGACACTTGAACTCCCCAAGGAGGAAGAGGTCAAGCCTGTATCCCGCAGACTTGAAATCAAATAACATTTAAAATCCATAAACTCAAATGCGAAGGACCGGTGCCCAGCGGCACCGGTCCTTTGTTTTTATTATTCTGTTTAACCATTGCCCCATTTGAGGACATAAATCGCGACTTCGCGGCTGCCCCATTGGATGCATTCATTGTACGTGTCGAAGTATAGGTCTATTGTAATACCGCTGCCGTTGTAGGCGAAGCCGCCCGTGTCGGCCGCAATACAATAGCCGTAAGTGTATCTGCCGTCTGTTGTTACAACATAGAGCTCGGAACCGTAAGGTATCTGTCTCGGGTCTACCGCGACGTGACCGGACTGAGCGAGTCGGCCGGAAGCGGTGCCCTTGCCCGGCGTTGAGTAATATGCCGTTGAGTAACCGACAATCGTGGTGATTACATTGGTCGGTATGCCGTCCTTAAGCGGATAAGGCATAGGGATTGCCGAGAGCTGCGAACCGGTCGCGAGCATCTTGACCTTGGTGCCAGAGACAACAATCTTGTTGACCGCGGCTGAATCGACCTTCTCTGAGAGTTTTGTCGATTTCGCCACCTTGCCGTTTACCAACTTATCTCTGTAAACAACAGTCTTCGAGCCGTTCTTTCCCTCCTGTTCCACCTTGGTCTCACCCTTGTAGACATCAGCGGAGGTCTTATAAATTGTCTCATAGCGAATAGTCTCAACGGCCGTGCGCTCCTCGTAAGTTACGCGGTAGACATTGATTGAGTTACCCGCTTTGAGCTCGGTATTCATGGACGGGCTTACCTCATCCTCTGCACCGAGCTTGATGCCGAGTTTCGAAAGCACGTCAGAAACGGTTCCGGAGAGGAACTCTGCTTCAAGCTGCTTTCCGTCAACATAGACATCGACAGTAAAGGCTCTCGTTATTTTAATTGTCATATCGGCTACAAGGGGATCTGTCTCCTTGTAGTTCATCTTGTCGGCAGGTCTGCATTTGAGACCCGCTTCAGCGAGTGCGTCTGAAACAGTGCCCGCAATCATGACTTTGTAGATTTCTCCGTCGTCATCGATTGTGATCGGAATCGCGCGCTTGACGATAAGCTTGTTACCCTTTCGCGCACTTTTTCCGACAAAGAAGTTCGAAGAATCCAGGCTATCTTTTTCCCCAAGTGTTACGCCCGCCTGTTCCAGAATCTTCTGGGCACTCTGTTCAGAAGTAGTGACCTTAATCACCGCGCCGTCCGCTTCCACATTTACCGTGTATGTCGACATGGCCGAAGCCAGAATCGTGCCCACGACAAAAATTGCCAGAAACAGCATTGCAAGGATGCGGCCGGAGACCGGTGTAAAGGCACTGTACTTGCCTTCTGTTTTTACCATCCAAGATCTCCTTTGGCAAAACCCCGAAATTGATTTTGCGCGGTTATTATAGGTAATTATTTATATAATGTCAAATTTATAAGAGGGGTGTTTTTGTGCACCTTTACTAAAAAATTGTTAAAAATTACAAGTTGTAACTTTTTATTTTTCCTATTTAGAAAAATATAGGTAAAAAGTTTGGGCATTTTATAAAAAAATGCCCAAGTAACCGATTTGTAACCGTTTTTGCCCGTTTTTCGGGTTTTTCGCCCCACCGGACGACAGTTTTCCGCCTTTACACAGTGGCTCTTATTCTCCGAGTTTCAAGTCGCCCTCTTTAATCCAGCCGAGTTTGCGCTCGACCTGACCGAAGACGAAAGTCAGGATTGCGGGAAGGACGACGGCGATTAAAACGAGGCCTGCCCAGTCAATGCCTGCGGGCGAGATTGCGGCGGCGCCGTTTGCGACTGCAGCCTCAGACGGATTGAGCCAGCCGGTGATTACACCGATAGGTCCGCAGAAACCGCAGGTGCCCATGCCGGAGTTTATGGCGGCACCGTTCATCTGAAGTTTGAAAATGCAGGTCGCAATCGGACCCGTAATCGCCGATGTCAGAATCGGCGCAATCCAGACTTTCGGATTCTTTATGATGTTCGGCATCTGAAGCATTGAGGTGCCTATTCCCTGTGAGACAAGTCCGCCGATCTTATTCTCCTTGTATGACATTACGGCAAAGCCGACCATCTGTGCGCAGCAGCCTGCGACGGCGGCACCGCCGGCAAGGCCGGTCAGTGACAAAGCAGCGCAGATTGCAGCCGACGAGATGGGAAGTGTAAGCGCAATACCGACAATTACGGAAACAAGTATGCCCATTATGAACGGCTGCTTTGTCGTAGCCCACATAATGATGTCGCCGACCCACATGGCGGCCTTGCCTATCGGTGCCGCAATCAGCATTGAAAGGCCTACGCCTATGAGGATGGTGACTGTCGGGGTGACAAGTATGTCAATCTTGGTCTCTTTTGATACCGCCTTGCCGAACTCAGCGGCAATTATGGCAATAAAGAGTACCGCGAGCGGTCCGCCCGCTCCGCCTATGACATTGGCGGCATTGCCTACGGCCGCGAGCGAGAAAAGTACCATGGGAGGTGCTTTCAGGGCGAAGCCTATTGCAACTGCCATTGCGGGACCCGCCATGGCCATTGCATATCCCGAAATGTCCGTGAAGAATGAGAGCGCCGGGATCATTCCTATTGCCTTGAATATTGTTCCTATAAGAAGCGAGCAGAAGAGACCCTGTGCCATTGCGCCGAGAGCGTCAATTCCGTATCTCTTGCCCGAGACTTCAATATCCTTCTTCTTGAGAAACGCTTTAAACTTTTCCATAAAGCTTCCCTCCCGTAAAATTTATAGATACATATTATTACAAAAACAGAACCTCTGCAAGTGCAGAGGTTCTGAAAACGTTATCTCTTTGAGAACTGAGGTGCACGACGGGCGCCTTTGAGACCGTACTTCTTTCTCTCCTTCATACGAGGATCTCTCGTAAGGAAGCCTGCCTTCTTGAGTTCGGGGCGAAGCTTCTCATCATACTGAACGAGAGCACGGGAAAGACCGTGACGGATAGCACCTGCCTGGCCGGAAACACCGCCGCCGTTTACGCGGCATACGATGTCGAACTTCTCAGCGAGTCCGAGGAGCTCGAGCGGCTGGCGAACGATGAGTTTAAGTGTCTCAAGACCGAAGTACTCATCTATGTCTCTGTCGTTGATTGTGATTTTTCCGTTACCCGGATAAAGGCGTACGCGGGCAACTGAACTCTTTCTGCGTCCTGTGCCGTAGAAATAAGGATTATCGTTATACATAAGTTCAAGCCCTCCTGTTAAAATTCACGTGCTACGGGGTTCTGTGCAGCATGCGGATGCTCAGCGCCTCTGTAGACACGAAGTCTCGTGAGAGCCTTTCTGCCAAGAGTTGTTGAAGGGAGCATACCCTTTACAGCCTTGGTGATGACAAACTCAGGATTTGTTTTCATGAGATCGGAATACTTCTTCTCTTTGAGGTTTCCGATATAACCGGTGTGATGATAGTATTTCTTCTGCTCAAGCTTGTTGCCTGTGAGGACAACCTTTTCAGCGTTGATTACGATAACGTGGTCACCGCAGTCAGCGTGAGGAGCAAATGTAGGCTTATGCTTGCCGCGAAGAAGAGTGGCTGCCTCAGTAGCAACTGCACCGAGAGTCTTGCCCTCTGCGTCAAGGACATACCATGTACGGGTAATGTCTTCGGCCTTAGGCATAAATGTTGACATGACTTTTCCTCCATAGAATATTAATGTAACTTAAAGTGCCCGACTATAATAACACCCGCGTTTTTCATAGTCAACAACTTTTTGTCAAAAATTTTATTTAGAAAATGTAATCTCCTGTATTCTCTGTTTTTCTCTTGTTTTCTCTTGTTTTCTCGTTTGCGAATTTCGTAAAATCGGGCAGACCAAAGGCTCCGCCCGGACTTGGCGGAGCCTTCGGCTTGAGGAGATAATTATTCAAAATAAAGGAGATATTAAAATGAAAAACTTTTCGTTAGGTATAATATACCCCATATCAGAACAAAAGTCAATATAAATTTACAAAAGTTTTTAACATCTCCGTAAAAATATGTGCAAGGTGCACAATTACTCTCTGTGCCACTTTACACCCTGAGGCGTATCCTCAAGTATTATGCCCTGCGCTTTCAGATCGTCGCGGATCTTGTCGGCAAGGGCGAAATCCTTGTTCTTACGGGCTTCGCTGCGTTCGTTTATAAGTTTCTCGATATCGAGATCGAGGGTCTCTTTCTTTCTGTTGTAGACAAGTCCGAGGACTCCGCAGAGCTCGTCAAATTCCTCACTTGCATACTCTATGATGTTCGCGGACGCGCCCTCCTTGAGAGCGATGTTAATGTCGCGGACGAGATCGTATATTGCGGCGAGGGCGTCTGCGGTGTTGAGGTCGTCGTCCATGGCCTCAATGAAATCAGAGCGGTGGGAATCAAGTTTCTTCTTGAGCTCGAAATCCTCCGGATTGTTCTCCCTTTTTGCATTCTCGGCAGCAAAATCGAGCGCGTCGCGGCAGGTGTAGAGGCGCTGAAGCGCCGCCTTGCACTGCTCAATGACATCTACGCTGTAGTTTATAGGATTGCGGTAATGCGAGGAGATCATAAGATAACGGATGGGCTCGTAGCCGTACTTCTCCGCGACGTCGCGTACGGTGAAAAAGTTTCCGAGTGACTTGGACATCTTGACGTTGTCGACGTTGATATAGCCGTTGTGCATCCAATAGTTTGCGAACGGAACTCCGTTGCAGCATTCTGACTGGGCAATCTCATTCTCGTGGTGCGGGAATATAAGGTCCTGTCCGCCGCAGTGAATGTCAATGGTATTACCGAGGAAGCGGCGGTTCATGGCTGAGCACTCTATGTGCCAGCCCGGGCGGCCCTGTCCCCACGGCGAATCCCAGGAGGGTTCACCGGGCTTTGCGGCCTTCCAGAGCGCAAAGTCCATGGGATCCTTCTTCAGTTCGCCGATGTTTATACGGGCGCCCGCCTCAAGATCCTCAAGGGGCTGATGCGAGAGCTTGCCGTACTCGGGGAAAGTCTTGGTTGAGAAGTATACATCGCCGTTTTCAACAGCGTAGGCATGGCCTTCTTCAATAAGAGTGCTGATTATTTCGATTATCTCGTCGATGTTTTCAGTGGCCTTCGGATGGATGTCGGCGGGACGGATATTCATGCCGCGCGCGTCTGTCCAGTACTCCTCAATATACTTCTTCGAAACGGTGAGATAGTCAGTGCCCTCCTCGTTCGCCTTCTTTATTATCTTGTCGTCTATGTCGGTGAAGTTCTGGACAAAGGTGACTTTGTATCCGCGGTACTCAAGGTAGCGTCGGAGAACGTCAAAGACACAGAGCGGACGGGCATTTCCTATATGGATGTAGTTATATACCGTAGGTCCGCAGGCATATATTTTGAACTCACCCGGTGTAATGGGCTCAAGCTCCTCCTTACGTCTTGTAAGGGTTGAATACACTTTCATCTTTCTTCTCCTTTAAAGTGCTTACTTTTTCAGTTCGTCTATCTGTCTCTGAAGTGAGGCAAGTTCGTTTCTGACAGGGTCAGGTACATGGATCTGGTCGAGGTCGTCGACACGTACGCCGTCGCGGCGGACAATCTGTGCCGGAACGCCTACTGCCGTGCAGTTGTCGGGAATCTCGTCCAGCACAACCGCGCCGGCAGCGACATTGGAATTGTCGCCGACCCTGAAAGGGCCGAGGACCTTGGCGCCCGCTCCTATCATGACATTGCTGCCGATTGTCGGATGACGCTTGCCCTTATCCTTCCCCGTACCGCCCAGGGTGACGCCCTGGTAGATGGTGACATCGTCACCTATCTCGGCGGTCTCACCTATTACGACTCCGTGACCGTGATCTATGAAGAAGCGGTGGCCTATTGTCGCTGCGGGATGTATTTCGATTCCGGTCTTCTTTGCCGCTCTCTGAGAGAGAGCACGGGCAATAAAGTAGAACTTTCTGTTCTGGAAATAATGCGCTACTCTGTAGTACCAGATGGCGTGAAGGCCCGGGTACAGAAGAAGCACCTCAGCAGTGCTCCTCGCTGCAGGGTCGCGCTCCTTTACGCATTTTACATCCTCACGAAGATATTCAATCATTTTGAAAACAGGGTTCATAAAATCCCTCCAAAGAAAAAAACAACGCCTCTGCCGCCATAAGGCGACGGAGGCGGGGTAACCGCGGTTCCACTCCGGTTTATAACTCATTAATGTTGTAAGCTCCCGGGCGCACTTTCGCAAAACTCCTGCGGGAGAGGCTTCCAGCCAACGGCCTCTCTTCTCTTGCGCAATCTGTCCTGTTACTCTTCCCGTTCAGCGCTTTATTTAAATGTAAGGCTATTATAATCCTTTATTTTGAAAAGTCAATTACCTTGGTGCCCTGTATGACGTAGACAACGCCGGATATGGCTGTGGCTGCCGCCATGAGCCAGAGAAGGACACTTGCGACAATAAGGCTTACCGATGCAACAGACTCAACACCGAAGTCAAAGCGTACAGAGAGAAAGAGCATAATGACTATGCTCGCGACCATCTGGATGGTCGTCTTGACCTTGCCCCACATATTTGCGGGAATGACTATGCCGTCGCTGGCGGCGACAAGCCTCATCGAACTTACCGCAAACTCCCTGAAAAGGATGATGAAAAGAACCCAGATATTGCAGTAATCGACGGCTATGAAGCCGAGTATGGCAGCAGTGGTCAGCATCTTGTCAGCGAGCGGGTCAGCAAATTTGCCGAAGTTCGTGACAATGCCCCTCTTTCTCGCTATCTTGCCGTCAAAGAGATCGGTCAGCGAGCCTATTATGAATATGACAAGCGCTATCGCGTAGTGATACGGAATGGCCTTAATCAGAAACACCGCAAGAAAAACGGGTGTCAGTATCATGCGCGAGATTGTAAGAATATTCGGAGTATTCATTAAACCTCTCCCAAAAGATCGTATTCGTTGAAATCGGTGACCTTTACATCGACAAAAGTGCCCGGTGTAAACGACTTGTCAGAGATGAAGTTTATCTTTCCGTCGATCTCGGGGGCGTCACGGAAGGTGCGTCCCTCATAGACGTCGGCGTACGGGTCATAGCCGTCGACGATAACCTTCAGGGTCTTTCCGACCAACTCCTTATTATGTTCTAAAACTATACCATATTGGGAGTCCATTATCAACTCGCCGCGATGAATTTTTTCGCTCTGCTCAACCTGGTCGGGGAAGTCCGCCGCAGGCGTTCCCTCCTCCGGAGAATAGGCAAAACAGCCGAGGCGGTCAAACCCGATTTCCTTGACAAACTCGGCAAGTTCCGTGAAATTTTCCTCGGTTTCACCCGGGAAACCGGTCATGAAGGTCGTGCGGATACAGACATCCGGAATCTTCTCGCGGATGCGGTTTATGAGTGCGGTCAGCGACTCCCTGTCGCCGTGCCTGTTCATGCGTTTTAAAATGTCGCCGTTGCAGTGCTGAAGGGGCAGGTCGATGTAGTTACACACCTTTTCTTCCCTCGCCATGACATCCAGCACGTCATCGGTCAGTCTGTCGGGATAGCAGTAGAGAATGCGTATCCAGACGAGTTCGTCTATTCTGCAGAGCTCCGTCAGAAGCTCGGCGAGTTTCGGCTCGCCGTAGATGTCCTCGCCGTAGCGGGTGGTGTCCTGAGCTATGACGATGAGTTCTTTTACGCCGTCAGCAGCCAGGGCGCGGGCCTCCTCGACGCACTCCTCAAGAGGGCGGCTCCTCTGCGGACCGCGGATGCCGGGGATTGCGCAGTAGGTGCAGCGGTTGGAACAGCCGTCTGCAACCTTCAGGTATGCCCAGTATTCGGGCGTGGTCAGAAGACGCTGCCCGCAGAGGGGAAGCGCCTCCTTTTCGCCGATGGCGATGACGGGGGTCTCAGACTCCAGAGTCTGTTCAAGAATGTCAACGATATTGCCGTTGTTGCCTATGCCGACAACTGCGTCTATTTCGGGCATCTCGGCAAGGATTTCCTCCCTGTAGCGCTCGGCGAGGCAGCCCGTGACAATAATTTTGCTTATCTCGCCCGCCTCTTTCGAGTCGATCATCTCGAGAATATTGTCGATGGCCTCGCGCTTCGCGTCCTCGATGAAGCCGCATGTATTTATTATGACCGCGTCGCAGTCATACACTTCGCTTTTAATCTCGTGTCCGGCACTCTGAAGTTTCGCGAGCATGAGCTCCGCGTCAACCTGATTCTTCGGACAGCCGAGAGATATCATTCCTACTTTAGCCATGGTTCCCTTCCCCTTTTGCGGCCGCGTTCTTCCTGCTCAGGCGAGATAAAGTACCTGAGCGCCGTGTGCCTTCGCGAATTCCTCCGCCGCGGTTTCCCGCAACGGGTCTTTCTCAAGGTAGACGTTGTAAAACCTGCCGCCTTTTTCAGCCACAATGTCCGGTTCTGCCGTGTGTTCGCCGGGCTTCCAGCAATAAGCCTTGAAGCCTCTTCTTCTGAGTTGTTCCGCGCATTCGATAATGTTCATACTTTCACCTCCGGATATCATAAAACAAACAAAAGTTTGGGCCGCAAAACAATTATACACAAAAAGAGGGCCTTTTTCAAGGCCCTCTCATCTGTTAAGTTACATAATACCCTGTGCGAGCATTGCGTCCGCAACCTTCTCGAAGCCTGCGATGTTTGCGCCTGCGATAAGGTCGTAGCCGAGGCCGTATTTCTCCGCTGCTGCCACTGACTGGTTGTAGATGTTTACCATAATGTCATGAAGCTTCGCATCGACCTCCTCAGCCGTCCATGAGAGACGCTCGGAGTTCTGGCTCATCTCAAGACCGGATACTGCGACGCCGCCGGCATTGACAGCCTTTGAAGGAGCAACTATCAGGCCCGCCCTGAGGAGAGTCTCAACAGCAGCCTCGGTTGTAGGCATGTTGGATACCTCAATATAGTACTTTGTGCCGTTTGCAATGATCTGCTCAGCCTCTTTTACGTCAACCTCGTTCTGCGTTGCGCAGGGGAGAGCTACATCGCCCTTGACACCCCAGGGTTTCTCGCCCGGGAAGAACTGTGCCCCGAACTTCTCGGCATAGTCCTTGAGACCGTTCTTGCCGACCGTACGCATCTCGAGTACGTAGTTGAGTTTTTCCTCGGTAGTGATACCTTCGGGGTCATATACATAACCGGCTGAACCGGAGAGTGTGACTGCCTTGCCGCCGAGTTCGGCGATCTTCTTGCAGGCGCCCCAGGCAACGTTGCCGTAACCGGAGACGATGAAGGTCTTGCCCGCGACTTCCTCGCCCTCGTGGCGAAGGAGTTCCTGGGTGTAGTAGATTGCGCCGTAACCCGTGGCCTCCGGACGGATGAGAGATCCGCCGTAGCTCATACCTTTACCGGTAAGTACGCCGTTTTCATAGGCGTCGCGGATGCGCTTGTACTGACCGAAGAGGAAGCCTATCTCGCGGCCTCCGACGCCGATGTCGCCTGCGGGCACGTCGACGCTCGGTCCGATATGGCGCTGAAGCTCAGTCATGAATGCCTGGCAGAAGCGCATAACCTCGGCGTCTGACTTGCCCTTGGGGTCGAAGTCGGAGCCGCCCTTACCGCCGCCCATGGGGAGGCTTGTGAGGGAGTTTTTGAAGACCTGCTCAAAACCGAGGAACCAGATGATTGAGGGATTTACGGTCGGATGGAAACGAAGACCGCCCTTGTAAGGGCCGATTGCAGAGTTGAACTGTACTCTGTAACCGCGGTTTACCTGTACCTTGCCGGCGTCATCGACCCATGCTACACGGAAGCTGATGAAACGCTCGGGGTTAGCCATACGGCCGAGGATATCGTTCGCCTCAATTTCGGGGCGCTGCTCGACAACCTTCTCGAGGGAGCCGAAAACTTCCTTTACCGTCTGAATAAACTCAGGTTTCTCGCCGTCACGTGCTTCGACGCGTGCGATTACATCTGCAATGTATTCATTCATAATTCATTCGACCTTTCTTGCAAAAATATGCAAAAACTATACTACTTTAACGCGCTAAAGTCAATAGTTATGCAAGTTAAAATTTTCAAACTTGCAAATTTGCTCAAAACCGTCCTAAAAAATTCCCTTGTTTGTATAATTATTGTATAAAAATTTGGTTTTTATGTTTAACAATTTGTCAATACCAATTAAAATGCCATTGGTTTATAATTAAAAATGTCCTTTAACGGAAAACAAAATAAGGGAGGCTTATTAAATGTTTTGGAAACTCAAAATTCTGAAATGGAGAGCAATTGAAGTCGTTCTCTGCGCACTCATGTATGCGTGGGGCTGGATCTTCCCGGATCCGACTATCATAGATGGTCCCGGCGCAATCAAGAAGCTGCCCGCAGTAGTTAAGAAGAAGGGCAAGAAGAGCGTCCTCGTCGTAACCGATAAGGGCCTCATGGGTCTCAACCTTCTTGACGGACTCTTCAAGGCTCTCGACGAGCAGGGCATCAAGTACGTTGTCTATGATGAGGTTCAGCCGAACCCGTCAGTTGAAAACGTAGAGGACGGACTCAAGCTCTACAAGGAAAACGGCTGCCAGGCTGTCATCGCAGTAGGCGGCGGTTCCCCGATGGACTGCGCAAAAGGTATCATCGCCCGTTATGCGAGACCTGAGCGCCCCGTAAAGAAGATGAAGGGTACCTTCATGGTATTCATGCCCGCGAAGAAGATGAACGGCCTTATTCCCCCGCCGCTTTACGCTGTTCCCACAACAGCCGGCACAGGTTCCGAGACCACAATCGCTGCGGTTATCACGGATACCCAGACACACGACAAGTTCCCGATCATGGACCCGTTCATTCGCGCACGCTATGCCGTACTCGACCCTGAACTCACAACCGGACTTCCGAAGAAGATCACTTCAACAACCGGTATGGACGCCATGACCCACGCTGTTGAAGGTTATACCAACATCTGGTACAACGACAAGAAGTTCAACAACTACGGCCTCAAAGCCATCAAGCTCATCTTCGAGAACCTCGAGAAAGCTTACAATGACGGCGGCGACATCGAAGCCCGCGGCAACATGCTTCTCGCTTCTTACTATGCAGGTCTCTGCTTCACACGCGGCGGCGTAGGCTACGTCCACGGCATCGGCCACAGACTCGGCGGTAAATACGGCGTGCCTCACGGCCTTGCAATGTCCGTAATCCTTCCCCACGTCTTCTCAGACTGCTTCCTCGGCCCGGCTGTTGAGGACAAGCTCGCCGAAATCGCTGACTATGTCGGCATCACAGGCGCAAATGACAAGGAGAAGGCTCACAACTTCATAGCTGAGATCAGAGCTATGAACGAGCGTATGGAAATCCCCACAGGCTTCGACTGCATCAAGGAAGAGGATATCCCCTGGATTGCAGAGCACTGCCTTGATGAGGTTATGCCTACATATCCCGTAAAGGTTGTTTATACTCAGAAGGAAATTGAGAAATTCATCCGCGACGAGATAATGATCAAATAAATCAGCTCAATAAAATGCGCCGTTGGACTTGTGCCGACGGCGCTTTTATTATATAATAAAGTATCTATTTAATATAACTACAAGGATACAGGTGAAACATTTTAAATGGACTATTCAATGACAAAAAGAGAATTCAAAAATGCCGTTGTGGCAAAACTTTCACACCTCTACGGCATCAAGCCCGACATAGCGGACAACATGCAGATTTACAAGGCTGTCTCCGCCATTGTCAAGGAAAAACTCACAGAGGGCACAAATGAGTTTATCGCCCGTACGAAGAAGGACAAGAAGTCCCGTACGGTCTACTATATGTGCATGGAATTCCTCATGGGACGTTCCCTGAAGAACAATCTTTACAATCTCGGACTCGACAAGGTGGCCGCCGAAGCCCTCGAAAGCCTCGGCATCGACCTTGAGGACATATACGAGTGTGAACCCGATGCCGGTCTCGGAAACGGCGGCCTCGGCCGTCTCGCGGCCTGCTATCTCGACGGTCTCGCAACCGGCGAGTACTCATCAATGGGCTACAGCATCCTCTACGAATGCGGTATGTTCAAGCAGAAGCTCATCGACGGCTGGCAGACGGAACTTCCCGACTACTGGCTCCCCGGCGGCGATGTATGGCTCACCGCAAAGGACGACCTCAAGGTCACCGTTGAATTCGGCGGAAACCTCGAGAGCAGCTGGCAGGACGGCTACTTCGTAACAAAGACAAACAACGCCATTTCCGTAATTGCCACACCGTACGACATGTACTGCCCCGGCAAGGACGGAAAGGGCTTCTCGCGTCTCCGCCTCTGGAAGGCTGACGCGCCCAACTTCGACATGACCCTCTTCAACCAGGGTGACTATATCCGCGCGGTCGAGCAGCAGGCCATGGCAGATGTAATCTGCAAAGTCCTCTACCCCGCCGACAACCATCCCGAGGGTAAGAGCCTCCGTCTGCGTCAGCAGTACTTCCTCGTCTCCTCATCGATGCAGGACATAGTCCGCCGTCATCTCCGCCAGAACAAGAGCATTGACAGCATCCCTCAGAAGATCGCCATCCATATCAACGACACACACCCGACACTCGCCATCCCCGAGCTCATGCGTATCATCATGGACGAGTGCGGATACAGCTGGGACGATGCCTGGACTCTCGTAACCCAGACATTCGCCTATACAAACCACACGGTTATGAAGGAGGCCCTCGAGTGCTGGCCCGAGGATATCATGATCACTCTCATACCGCGTATCTACCAGATTATCAAGGAGATAGACAACCGCTACCGCGCCTTTATCTGGGACGTCTACCATGACTCCGAGAAGGTCGAGAACATGGCCATATGCTCAAACGGCATTGTCCGCATGGCCAACCTCTGCGTAGCTGTCTGCCACACGGTAAACGGTGTTTCGGCCCTTCACAGCGAAATCCTCAAGGACACCATCTTCCACGACTTCTACAAGATCACTCCGAAGAAGTTCACAAACGTCACAAACGGTATTGCTCACAGACGCTGGCTCTGCCAGTCCAACCCCGAGCTTTCCGACTACATCACAAAGCTTATCGGCAAGGACTTCATATACAACGGAGCGGAACTTGAAAAGCTCAAAAAGTATGCCGACGACGACAAGGTGCTTGAGCGCTTTGCCGAGATAAAGCACGACAACAAGGTCGCTTTCGCGAAGTACATCAAGGAGAAGCAGGGCATAGAAATCAATCCTGACTCGGTATTCGATGTCCAGGTCAAGCGTCTCCACGAGTATAAACGTCAGCTTATGAACGCACTCGACATAGTACTCAACTATCTCGAACTCAAGGACAACCCGAAAAAGGACTTCACTCCAAGGACATACATCTTCGGAGCAAAGGCGGCTGCCGGCTACTTCATGGCCAAGAAGATAATAAGCTTCATCTGCAATCTCGCCGAAGTCATAAACAACGACCCCGATATCAAGGGCAAAATAAAGATTGTCTACCTCGAAGACTACAATGTCTCGATGGCCGAGCATCTCATGCCGGCAGCCGACATCAGTGAGCAGATCTCACTCGCCGGCACCGAGGCCTCGGGTACCGGCAATATGAAGCTCATGATAAACGGCGCAATCACACTGGGTACACTTGACGGTGCAAATGTTGAAATTCACGACGCCGTAGGCGATGAGAATATCTTCATCTTCGGTATGAGAACTCCTGAGGTTACGGAACTTCAGTCACACTACGACTCGTACAGCTACTACAACCAGAATCCTCAGATCCGCCGTGTAATCGACTTCATCAACAACGGCATAAACGGTGTGGCATTCCCCGAGATAGCGAATGTCATCCATCTTGACCCCTACATGGTAATGGCGGACTTCACAGACTACCACAATGTCCGCTCAAAGCTCATGGAGGCGTATAAAGACAAGAAGAGCTGGACACGCATGTCCCTCATCAACACCGCTTCAGCCGGTATCTTCGCCGCCGACAGGGCAATAAGCGAATATGCCGAGAATATCTGGCACGCAAGACCCGTAAAATAGTCTTTGAAAAAGGGAGGCAGCCATGCCTGAACACATTTTCAATTCAAGAGACAGAGCCTACAAGAGCATATACGGTGCGGTAGCTGTCGGCGAGACGGTTACTTTCCGCCTGCTCCTGCCCATTGAATACGGCATACTCCCCATTGAATCGGCAAGCCTTGTCGTACTCGACTCAGACGGCGTACACAACATGACATTCGAGCTGCGCAAGACCGGAGACACATATCTCGGCTCCGCATACTGGCAGGTCGATTACACTCCCCTCGTCCCGGGACTCTTCTGGTACCACTTTGAGTTCATGGCCGGGGGCTACACCCATCGCCTCTGCAATGGCCCTTACGGCACCGGCTATGTCGATGCCGAGGAGAACCCCTGGCAGCTCACCGTATACTCCGGAGAGCAGGTCGTCTCAGACAAGTGGAAGGGCGGTATCATGTACCAGATCTTCCCCGACCGCTTTAAAAACTCCGGCAGCAAGAAGATGCTGCACAAGGAGGGCAGACTCGTACCCTGGGACTCAGAGCCCGAATGGACTGAGGACAAGAGCACAGGTCTCTGGAACACGGACTATTTCGGCGGAGACCTCAAGGGTATTGAGGAGAAACTCCCCTACCTCGCCTCGCTCGGGGTTGACATAATCTACTTAAACCCCATTTTCGAGGCCCATTCAAACCACAGATACAACACCGCCGACTATATGCACATTGACCCCGTGCTCGGCCGTGAAGAGGACTTTATCGACCTCTGCTCCGCTGCGCACAAGCTCGGCATGAAAATCATCCTCGACGGCGTGTTCTCGCACACCGGCGACGACAGCATATACTTCAACAAATACAATCACTATGACTCTGTCGGAGCCTATCAGTCAAAGGACTCACCGTACTTCTCATGGTACAAGTTCGAGAACTGGCCCAACACCTACCGCTCATGGTGGGGCATTCCGCTCCTCCCCGAAGTCATAGAGACCAATCCGTCATATGTTGATTTCATCACCGGTCCGGGCGGCGTCATTGAAAAATGGCTGAAACTCGGTGCCGACGGCTGGCGTCTCGACGTCGCCGACGAGCTTCCGGACGAGTTTATCACCGCAATCCGAAACCGTATCAAGGCGGTGAAACCGGACGCCCTCCTGCTCGGCGAAGTCTGGGAGGACGCCTCAAATAAAACCGCTTACGGCGTACGCCGTAAGTATCTGCTCGGCACCGAGCTCGACTCGGTCATGAACTATCCCTTCAGGAAGGCAATAATCGAATTTGTCGCAAACGACAATGCCGAGGACTTCTTCGAGCAGATTCTCACCATCACCGAAAACTATCCGAAACAGATTACGGATTCCCTTATGAATCCGCTCGGCACGCACGACACCGTACGCATACTGACCCGCGTCGCGGGCTACGACTGCGAGGACATGTCCACGGCCGAGCAGGCAGCTTTCAGACTCGACCCCGAGACGCGCGAGCGCGCGAAAGAGCTTCTGAAAATTGCCGCTGTGCTGCAGTACACATTGCCCGGTTTCCCCTCTCTCTACTACGGAGATGAGGCCGGACTTGAAGGCGGCAAGGACCCCTTCTGCCGCGCAAGTTTCCCCTGGGGCAGTGAGGACAAGGAACTCCTCGAATTCTACAAGGAGCTGGGCTCCGTCAGAAGGCACAAGTCCTACGTACTTGCCGATGCTGACTTCGTGCCCGTCTCCGCCGCCGACGGCGTCATCTGCTACGAGCGCAGAAAGACCGACATCTACGGCGGAAGCTTCTCGCTCGTGGTTTTGGTCAACCGCGGCGACGAGCTCATAAACTACACCCTTCCCGACTATATGAAGGATGTCTCGACAGTCTTCGCAAGTGAAGGTGTTGTCACCGACACGGGACTCGTCCGTCTCCCCGCGCACAGTTATCTCATCATGGAGAATGTGCCCGTAATAAGGAAGGAGTACCGCAGAGGCTCAAGCATTTAACTCTTTATAAAAGAGTTTTGTTATGATATAATCGTTTTGTATTTGTATTATTTTTAGTGAGGTTTTGAATATGGAAAAGAACAAAGTTAAGGTTTCTATCTGCGGAACTGACTACTACATCACCACAGAAGACGACCCCAAGTACGTCATTGAACTCGCAAACGGCCTCGACGAGAGACTTACCAAGATTGTTCACGAGAACACACGTCTCTCCATTACACAGGCTGCCATACTGGCATCTCTCGACTATGCCGACACAGCCAAGAAGGCCACTGACACGGCTGACAACCTCCGTGCCCAGATCAAAGAGTACCTCGAGGATTCCGCCCGTTATAAGATGGAAGCCGAAGTTGCAAAACGCGACGTTGAGCGCCTTGAGAAAGAGCTTGCTGCGCTCCGCGGCGGTTCAATGAAAACATTCTGATTCATATGACAAAACCGGTTGAGATTTTGGCCCCTGCCGGCAGCTTTGACGCCCTCGTCGCTGCCGTGAGATGCGGTGCAAATGCGGTCTACCTGGGTGCCGGCGACTTCAACGCGAGAAGAAACGCCGACAACTTCACCGAGAAGGAACTCAAGGAGGCAATAAACTATTGCCACGTCCGCAATGTCAAGGTCTATCTGACTTTGAACACCCTCGTCTTTGACGCCGAAGTTTCAGCTGCACTTGAACTTTTATCGTGCGTCTGTGCCCTGGGTGCAGACGCACTTATTGTTCAGGACCTCGGTCTTGCGAGGCTGATAAGGGAAGTGGCGCCGGACATGCCGCTTCACGCCTCGACACAGATGAGCGTCATGAATATCGAGGGCCTGAGACAGCTCGAGGAGCTCGGCTTCAAACGTGCCGTTTTACCCAGGGAACTGAGCTTTGAGGAGATTAAAGAACTTAAAGAGAACACCACGCTCGAACTTGAAGTGTTCGTGCATGGTGCTCTTTGCATGTGTGTCTCCGGACAGTGCTATCTTTCAGGCATGCTGGGCGGCCGCTCCGGCAACCGCGGTCTTTGCGCCCAGCCCTGCCGCCTGCCTTTTGAGGCGCCCGGCGGCACGGGTTTCGACCTGTCGCTCAAAGACCTCTCCCTCATCGAACATCTGCCGGAGCTTACAAAGCTCGGCATTGACTCATTCAAAATAGAGGGACGCATGAAGCGCCCCGAATATGTCGCGGCCGCCGTCTCAGCCTGCCGTGCGACAATTGACCGTGTCACAAAAGACAGGCGCGACTCTGACCTTGTCGATTACTCCGGCATAGAGACGAAAAATGAAGCCCGCCTCAAAGAGCAGCTGCGCGCAGTCTTCTCGCGCTCGGGTTTCACCGACGGCTACTACACAGAAAAACCCGGCCGTTCCATGTTCGGAACACGCCGCCACGAGGACGTCACCGCGGCAGCGCCGGTGCTCAAAGAACTCGCAAGGCTTTATGAGCGCGAGCCTCAGACCATACCCATCTCCTTCTCGCTCACGGCGGAGCTCCACAAGCCTCTCCTGGCCTCTGCATCGACCGGAAAAACAAATACCTTCGTAACCTCGTCATACAAGGTCCAGAGGGCTCAGAGCCACGCCACGGATGTCTCTAAAATCCGTGACCAGCTCCACAAGACCGGAGGTACTCCTTTTAAGGTGCAGGCGACCGACATAAAGGTCGATGAAGATGTAAACATACCTCTGTCAGAAATAAACAGTATAAGAAGACTCACCCTTGAAAACCTGGAGAAAAAACTGGCTGAGGGTCATGAGAAACCGACCTTCTTCAGCGATTATAGAATCTCAATAGCGGACTACACCAAGACAGGTCTGCTGGAACTCGGCACACACTCTGCCGCATGGATGAAAAAGGAACCGGACGCCACCCGGCCTAACGCCATCGCACGGTTCTCCTCCGCCGATCAGATACCGGCAGATTTTTCCGAATTTACAAAGGGTCCCGGATACCGTGTGACCTCGATAATAATCCCTCTCTTTACAACAGAGGATAAGTATTCCCGCATAAAGAAACTCGGTATACCCTACGGTGTCGAAATGCCGCGCGCCCTCTTCGGCCCGCAGCGTGAGATAAGAAAGAAACTGAAAGAAGCAAAGTCGCGCGGTGCCGCCTTTGCATACTGCGGCACACTTGACGCAGTCATGCTCGCAAAACGTGCGGGCCTGCGTGTCATGGGCGCGCAGACTTTAAACATCTGCAACAGTTTTGCCCTAGCGGAGTATGAGGACCTGGGACTTCATTCAGCAGTCATCTCAACCGAGCTCGAAATCGCAAAGATAAGCGCGCTTCGCACACCCGTGCCGCGCGGTATTGTCTCATACGGACAGATTCCTCTCATGCTCGTGCGAAACTGTCCGATAAAGAATGGACGCAACTGCCGCTCATGCGGCAGCAGACTCTGCCTGACCGACAGGAAGGGAATCCGTTTTCCCGTAACCTGTGAGGCAAACGGCGGCCGCGCTTCAGAAGTCTTAAACTCAAGGCCCGTCTGGCTCGCGGACAAGCAGAGCGACCTGAAAGGAACCGACTTCCAGCTGCTTTACTTCTCCATCGAGACTCCCGAAAAAGTCTCCGAGGTTTTAAAGGCCTTCCGCGACCAAAGCGAGCCGAAGGGCGAATTCACGCGCGGCCTGTACTACAGAGGCGTCGAATAAACAAAAGAAAAACTCCGGCAGGATTCCTGCCGGAGTTGTTTTTTATTAATTATTCAGCAGCTTTTGTCTCGGCTGCAGCGGGCTTTTCCTTAACAAGATATTTGATACCGAAAAGAACCGCAATCGTAAGCGCAGTACCGATTACAAGGCAGATGACAGCGTTCTGGATGAAGCCTGCGAGAATGAACATGACGAACGAGATGCCGGCCACGGTCAGGGCGTAAGGAATCTGTGTTGAGACGTGGTTTAAGTGGTTGCACTGAGCACCCGCCGAGGACATGATTGTCGTATCGGAGATGGGTGAGCAGTGGTCGCCGCAAACAGCACCCGCAAGGCAGGCGGAAATGCCTATTGTACCGAGTACGGAGCCTACGGGGAAGATGGCGGTGACTATCGGGATGAGAATACCGAATGTACCCCACGATGTACCTGTCGCAAAAGCAAGAGCGCAGGCGATCACGAAGATAACTGCGGGAAGGAATGAATAGAGACTTCCCGAAGCACCCTCTACAACGGAGCCTACATACTCACGTGCCTCAAGGATACCTGTCATATTCTTAAGAGCTGTGGCGAGTGTGAGGATAAGCATTGCGGGTACCATGGCGATAAAGCCCTGGGGAACGCACTTCATTGCCTCTTTGAAAGTGAGCACCTTTCTGCAGACCATATAGATGATGGTGAACACAAGAGCCACAAAGGAAGCAAACGGAAGAGCGATTGTCGAGTCGGTATTTGAGAAAGCGTCTATGAATCCGAGATTCATCTTCTGTGTCGGATCGAATACCCAGTCGTCACCGACCATGCAGTTGCCTACATATACAAGAGCGTAAACGGAAACGGCAATGAGGAAGAGGATGGGAAGAATGAGGTCGATAACCTTGCCCTTTTCATTCTGAACTTCCTCCTGCTCGCCCTCAAACACACCTGTTGTGAAGAGGTCGCCCTTCTCCTTGGCATTCTGCTCATGTATTGCCATTGAACCGTAGTCAAATCCCATGATAGCGATGGTGATGATGAATACGAGTGTAAGAAGCGAATAATAGTTATACGGAATGGCCGTGATAAAGAGTCTGAGACCCTGGCCGTCTTCAGCGTAGCCCGAAACAGCGGCTGCCCATGAAGAGATGGGAGCTATCATACATACCGGTGCAGCTGTGGCATCGATGATGTAGGCAAGTTTCGCACGTGAAATCTTCTTTGAATCCGTAACCGGTCTCATGACCGAACCTACCGTAAGGCAGTTGAAATAGTCATCAATGAAGATGATTACGCCGAGTGCGAATGTCGCGAGCATTGCGCCCGCCCTGGTCTTGATGTGGGTCTGTGCCCAGCGTCCGAAGGCAGCGGAGCCGCCCGACTTGTTGACGAGAGCGACAATCATGCCGAGGACTGCAAGGAATGCGAATATACCCGCATTTCCCGCAACCGCATCCGTGATACCGGCAGTGGTTATGTTACCGAGTGCCAGAATGGGATGGAATGAGGTTGTCATAAGACCACCGACGATTACGCCTATGAAGAGGGATGAATAAGCCTCTTTGGTGATAAGCGCAAGACATATTGCGACAACCGGCGGAAGCAGTGCCCAGAGTGTTCCGCGCGCATTCATAATGCTGCCCGTGAATGTGCAGAGCACTATGAAAAGAATGATGAACGCAATCGCAATCACCGGGGTGACCGGAAACTTTTTCTTTTCAGCCATTTTAATTTCTCCTTTGCCAAAGTTTTTGCTGTTTCAGTTTCGGCCGGTCGAGCCGAAGCCGCCGCGGTCTTCGCCGTCGAGGTGGTCGACCTCGACAAATTCGAGCTGCGGCTGATTCGACATTATCCGAAACTGGCAGATACGGTCATTTACGTGTATCTCCGTGTCACGCATGGCGAGTGCCGGCCAGAACCACTGGTCATTGTCGCCGCAGTAGGTGGTGTCAATGACGCCCATGGAATTTGTCTGGATAACGCCGAAATTTTTGAATGTTGATGAACGCGGCACTACGTGGGCCTCGTATCCTTCGGGCAGTTCTATTGCCACGCCTAAAGGTATGAGTTTCCACTCGCCCGCCTTCATCTTTATCTCCTCGGCGGCGCGCAGATCAATCCAGTCTGACTTGCCGTCGATATAGCAGAGTTTATCAATCTTATCCGTAAAGTATTTGACCTTTACTTTCATATGACCAGGCCTCCGTTTACGCCCAGAACCTGTCCGGTAACAAAGCCCGAGCACTCATTGCAGAGGAAATAAATACTCTTCGCTACGTCCTCCGGCGACCCTATGACCGAAAGAGGGGTCTCCTCCCTGAGCTCATTCATGGTCTGCTCGGAATAACCGGAATTCATATCGGTATCTATGACTCCGGGGGCCACACAGTTGACCCTGATACCCGAAGGACCCACCTCTTTGGCGAGCGCCTTGGTCAGTCCGATAAGGGCCGATTTGGTCATGCTGTAGAGGACCTCACAGGAGGCTCCCGTCTCTCCCCACATGGATGAGACGTTCACAATTGCCCCGCCCTTCCTCGATATCATCGAGGGCAAAACGGCACGGCAGGTGTTGAACGCTCCCCTGACATTTGTGTCCGTTATAAAGTCATAGTCGGCGTCGGTCATATCCTGCAGAAGGCCGGACACGCAGACACCGGCGTTGTTTACCAGGACATCGACGGGACCGAGGTCAGCCTCAGCTGACCTCACCATCTCAGCGACCTGCGCCGGGTCGGCCACGTCCGCTCTGTAGGATTTTGCGACGCCGCCTTTTTTAATTATTTCGTCGACGACAGAAGCCGCCGCCTCTTCATTGTTTTTGAAGTTTACCGCAACAGCAAAGCCGTGCCCGGCAAAAACCTTCGCCGTGGCGGCGCCGATTCCCCTCGACGCGCCCGTGATTAAAACAGTCATGGTTTACGGTGTTGTCTGGCCGGGTGCGGTTGTGCTGTTTGTGCCCGCGTTTGCGTTCGCATTTGCATCGGCATTTGCACCGCCCTGTACCTCGTTGCCTGAAAGCTCGTTCATGGCCTCCTGGCTGTCAACAAGCGTACCGTTTGTGAAGGTATTGCTGATTGCGTTGGCTGAGGGTACACCGAGTTTTACATCGTATGTGCCGCTTGTGAGGTTTGAGACCTCAACAACGGATGCGAGCTCGCCCGTGGACTCGTTGAAGAAGAAGCTGTAGGCATAGTTGTTCTCGACATCCATATACTCCTCATGGACATAGCCGGGAGCGTCATAGGTCTTATCGAGCTCCTTGGGAACAAATTCAAGCATACCGAAGATGAGTGCTTCATAGGAAGCAAGTACGGTCTTGATATCCTCAAGCTTGGCCTGGAGGCCTTCCTTGGTTACAAGAGCATCTGTAAGTTCGAAGTAATAGTTGCCTTCAACATAGTAGATACGTCCGTCACCGGTCTTGATGAAGCTCGCGCCCTGTGAGAGCGAAATCTTCTCGTCCTGGCCGATGCATGTGAATGTTACGACGGAGCCGTCCGACATGGTCTTCTGATAGTAGAAGTTGCGGCTTGCGATAAGTTCAAGATAGGGTTTGATTCTCTTACCCTCGAAGGAGGAGAGATCAACCGTTGATCCGGCGTTCTGTGTGCCGCCGTCAGCATACTGGGGCTGTTTCTTCTCTTTCTTCTTGCAGCCCGCAAAGCTGAAGATCATGACAAGGATCATTAAAAGTGCAATTATTCTTTTCATGAAATATCCCTCGCTTTTGAAATAATCTATATCATTTCATCCTATTATTAATAAAAATTTACCTATGTATGTTACCATATTACACCTTGCATTTCAAGAACATAGTGTGGTAATATGTTTAGGCACGAAAGCCATGCTGGAATAGCTCAGTTGGTAGAGCAGCGCATTCGTAATGCGCAGGTCGCGTGTTCGAGTCACGTTTCCAGCTCCAATATTATCCCAATGGAGGGATACCCATGAAGATGGACAGAGAGCGCGTAGAGAAAATAATCTCAAAGTACCTCGGCGGCATTTTCTTCTTCAACACCATTATAGACGTAAACGATGACTACTGTATTACGTTTTACGGCGAAGAAAAGTCGGTCGAGCGCACCTTTGCGGAATTTCTCACTGCGGCGCGCGAACTGCTCCATCCTCTTTTTTTAAACAGGTTTGAGACCGAAATGACCGTCGAAAACCTCAAAGCCTGCTACAGGGAGGACCGCAGCCTCCGCTCCGAGTTTCTTATGCTCAACAAAGCGGACGGCCAGTACCACTGGTATCGCGCACGCGTCATTCCCGTTGATGACGGTACCGGACACATGGTTTTCTTCCTCAATGCCCTGCCCGTCGACGACGTCGTCAAAAGGAACGAGGAGACCAGGTCCGAGATGTTCAACAAAGCCGTCATAGACCGCCTTCTCTACAACTATATCCTTGTCTATGTCATAGACCTCTCAAACGGCATGAGCCGCCTCGTGTACTCGACTGAAGGTGATGAGTACGATGTATACGCCAAAGCCTTCAAGTCGCACCTGGATATGATGAAAGACCTCAAAAACTCCTATGTCTCTGACGACTTCCTGACTCCGTTTGAGCGCTTCATGGACTACGACTATATAAGAAAACAGCTCGACTCGGACAAGGACAGGCTGGTACTCATCTTCAGGGACAAAAACGGCACCGCTTTCGAGATGCTCATCTCAAAATACCCCGAGTACGCGGACGACTATCCCCTCATCATCTTCTCACTCAAAGAACTCAGTTAAATTAAAAACTCCCGGCCGCCGGCCGGGAGTTACTTTTATTTCTTCATCGCAATCTTTTTCTTCAGGAGATCGGCATTGAGGGCAAACTTTATCGCGTTCGCCTCGGAGATGATTCCCTTGTCGAAAAGATCGTAGATACTCGTGTCCATCGAGACCATGCCCTCGGCGGCCGAAGTCGCGATTATCGAGTCTATCTGATGGACCTTTGACTCACGGATCATATTGCGTATGGCGCTGTTTAAGTTCATGACCTCAAAGGCCGGAACAATAGAGCCGTCAACCGTGGGTATGAGCTGCTGCGAAACCACGCACTGAAGCAGCTGAGCCAGCTGCACGCGGATCTGCTGCTGCTGATTCGGCGGGAAGACATCGATAACGCGGTCTATAGTGTTCGAAGCGCCGACCGTGTGCAGCGTGGAGATGACGAGGTGGCCGGTCTCGGCAGCCGTCATGGCCGTCTTGATGGTCTCGTAGTCGCGCATCTCACCGACGAGGATTACGTCGGGAGCCTGGCGCAGGCAGGCGCGCAGGGCGGAGACATAGTCCTCCGAGTCGGAGCCTATCTCGCGCTGCGAGATTACGCACTTGTCATTCCTGTGAAGATACTCGAGGGGCTCCTCGAGAGTGATTATATGTCCGTTCCTTGTCTTGTTTATGCGGTCGATTATGCATGCGAGGGTAGTGGACTTACCGCCGCCGGCAGGGCCGGTGACAAGGACAAGTCCCTTCGTCTTCTCGGCTATCGACATGACGGACTCGGGTATTCCGAGTTCCCTGTAATCCGGGATATCGAAGGATACGAGACGAATTACCGCGGCAAGCGTGCCGCGCTGTTTATAAGTACTTACACGAAAACGTGAGAGGCCGGAGATGGCGAGTGAGAAATCGTCGTCACCGGTCTTTAAAAGTTTGTCCATGGGACGTCCCGCGGTGTCGTACATCTCCTCAACAAGGGAGCGTGCGTCAGCCACCTTGAGGGGCTCATCACCCGTACCCTCAACGGGCATGATTATTCCCTTCACCTTATAGCTTAAAGGCAAAGCGGTAATAACGAAAATATCCGAGGCCTGCTGCTCTACAGCGCCGCGAAGTAGTGTCAATAAATCCATTATGAATCACCGTCCCAGAGATGTATTTCACCGTCGGCACTCCAGTCAGCGACATTTACGAGCTCCCATTTTTCAGTGATGAGCTCTCCGCCGCCGTAAAGCAGTTCCACCTGAAGTTCCTGGTTGTCGTCCATTTTCTGCGAGTACGCGAAGTGGCAGCCGTCACCTTCTATGGTGGCCGTAACGCCTATGCCGGCGTCGTTTACGGCCTCGGCGGCGCCTGCGACGCTGCCGCTGTCCGCGATTATCTCGCGGATCTTGCCCTCGGTTATGACTGCCCTCGTGTCCGCGTCGTAATACGCCTTGACGTAGTCTGCGGACTTGTCTGCAAGTTTGTACTCATGGTTCGCGGTAATGAAGGTCAGCACCGCGAAGATAGTGAGGCAGAGGACCGAAAAGACCATTATGATACTGGCACTGCCTATATTTATGCCGGAAGGCCTTCTTTCATTCTGTTCCATCAGTCCGCCTCCTTTCCTGCGCTCGCTGCGCAAACCATGGAAAAGAGTTCGTTGCCGACGCGGTCGTAGACGACTATCTGCGCCTCGGAGAAGTACTCTTCAGTGTGCTCCTTCAAAGTCGCGCGGTACGCACCCTGATACTCCTCGGCCATCGTCCAGTCCTTGTCATAGTAGACGGTGTAGACACCATCGTAGTCAGTGGCATAGGGGTAGACGGCCGACAGGTCGGCACCGTCGAGTTTCTGCGCCTTGTAGCACTCAGCGAGGCTCTCGGCGGCAAAACTTGCGTTTGTTATGTCGCGCGAAAGGTTTGTCTTTACCTTCGCGCTCGAGAAAATCTTCATGCAGATTCCCGCCGAGAGCGAGAAGAACATGAGGACTATGATAAGCTCCATCAGGAAGAGGGATGACTTGGAGCGGGTTTTCATTTTCACGCCGCGTCACCTCCCATTCCGGAAGCCACGTGGAGAGTCACAAATGCGGTCTTGCCGCTCTCTCCCGTGCAGATTACCTTCAGAAGGTTATCCTTCTGCACAAACTCAAGCTTTTCAGCCTCAACGATTAAAAGACCGTCAGCGGGTTTGAAGGGCTGTCCCTTCTCAACCATGATCTCCTTTACCTCGCCATCCGTGCAGTAGATGTATGTCGTGTAATCCAGGCCGCCCATCTGCTCGTCGACAGCGAGGGCTTTAATGCCGTCAATATCGGCGATGTAAACCCTGCCGCTCTCATCGTAGTGATTCACCTTGGCGGTGATATACGAGAGGCATGTGCGCTCCTGGTATCTCTCTGTCATGACAGTCTGTGTATCCTTGTATACGCCCGCTCCGCTCATTAAAACGAAGAGTACGGTAACGGCAAATACAGTAAAGAGGACCAGTGTAAACAGGCTGTCTACGGTCATACTCACTCTCTTCATGGGGCAGTCTCCTCCCCTTCTTCGAGCTCTATGACCTGCATGTCCGGCATGATGTTTGAGGCGAATGCCACATAGCCGATTGCATATTTATCCTTGTCATAGGTCAGGCCGTAATTCTCCTCAAGATACTGCACGCTCGCGGGATAAGCACCCTCAAGGGCGTAGCAGGAGACAACCGCCTTGCGGAGATTATCCTCAAGAACCTTCCTGCCTTCTGAGGCGGAGTTCCTCTCGGCACTGCTTATGCCGTAGATAAAGAATCCGAAGACGGCCACAAAGAAAATTATGGCCATAAGGTGTCCTCTAAGGACTTCGGACACCGAACGTTTTCTGACTTTAGTTTCCATTTAAAAACCTCGTTGTCCTCAGCCTATGGTTGTCATTATGCTCATGAGCGGGAGCATTACCGAAAGGAGTATGACGCCTACGATAACCGACATTATGATTACAAGTGTCGGCTCAACTTTATTAATTACGGACTCGATATTCTCGTCCACCTCTTCTTCGCTGCGGCGGGCAATCTCGTCCATTACCGTGTCGGCAGTACCCGTCTTGAAGCCTATGGAGAGCATGCGGCAGTACATGCTGCCGAAGATCTCCGCCTTCGCGACGGCGTCTACGAAGAGGTCGCCGTTTTTAATATACTCGCGGCATTTCGCAATGCGGCCGAGCATAACCGGATTCTCGGTTATGCGCTCAACCATGTCGAGTGACTCCTCGGTGTCAAGACCGGAGGCGAGCGTCATGGCCATGCCGTTCGCGAAGCGCGCTGAGGCGATCTTCTTTGAAAGCTTTCTGTTTGATGTGACCTTGCTCCAGAAGTTCGAGAACTTCAGGGCAAGGCTCGGCACTGCACTGATTACGACGCCGACTATCGCGATGGCGACGACCACCGCGAGAATTACGGCGGCGTACCTCGTGACGCCCGTGCCGAAGCGCATAATGCTTACGGCGAGAGGGCTCATCTCGGCACCGAGCTCCTTAAACACATCGTTGAATATCGGGAGTACCTTTGTGATGAGGACTCCGATTACAAGGAGAAGCATGAACATAAGCACAAGCGGATAGACAACCGCGCTCTTTATGCTGCGGGTTATCTGGACCTGGCGCATATAGTATGCGGAGAGAGCCTTCAAAACGGCCTCGAGGCGGCCCGTCTTTGAACCTATTTCAATCATCTCAACGAGATACTTCGGGAAGCATCCGGCCTCCTCGAGAGCGACCTCGAGGCTCGTGCCGGCATCCATCTTGTCATAGAGACCGGAAAGCATCTCTTTTAAGTCTTTGTCCGTCTCATCCTGAGCGAGCATGAAGAGTCCCTCACCGAGCGAGATACCCGCCTTGAGGCAGAGAGAGAGCTCCATACAGAAGGAAGAGAGATAAGGTCCGTCAAGTTGTCTTGCCATTTCGTTTCTCCTTAGAATCAATAGTAGTACATGGCGGCGTAACTGCCCTTCTGGGACCAGTCATACTTGTTGCCGCCGGTCGATGCAAATGTCGGATCCATGAGTTTCCATGAATTGCCGTCAAATTGGATTATTCCGTTCACCCAGCCTGAGCCTTTGACATATACGCTTATCCAGGCGTGGTATGTGCCTCCGTTGACATTTA
>Ga0310697_10000768_pt1 | contig 40985 bp, 28 predicted proteins | sample 172DNAGHGlowgp2_FD_203883 | JGI IMG/M metagenome (GOLD analysis project Ga0310697, IMG submission 203883) | Sheep rumen microbial communities from Palmerston North, Manawatu-Wanganui, New Zealand - 1728 DNA GHGlow gp2 (v2) (version 2) | ecosystem: Host-associated > Mammals > Digestive system >...
CTTTCTTGCTTGCCGGTGCAAAGGTAGGCAAATTCCGCTAACAAGGGAACTTTACGTTTGCGGCATAGGCCGCAAACGCATCGGTTCTTTGACTTTCATTCCCACATCGTGGGTCATGTACTTTTAACCCGGTGCGAGTGTAGTAGCCGCCGTTCTCAAAGCCGAGGTCGTCGGTTTGCGGTGAGCCGTTATTGCTGAAGATAATCTTGGCAGGGCGTGTGGTCAGCGAGCCGCTATAAGTCCATTTCCACACCTTGTTGCCATTGGCGGCATCGCCCAGGTAGCTGCAGGCAGTGCCGGGCCAGGTTCCGCCGGTGTAGTTGTCTGCATTGTCGGTCCATGCCCAGCAGCTGACGGTGGCAGTCCATGATGCCGGTGCCTCGAAGAAGGCACAGGTCTCGCCGGCGCTGACCGTGCAGAACGACGGTATCTCCACCGTCTCCACATCCTGCTTCAGCTCGGGCAGCTTGATGGCACTGGGTTCGATGCCCTGTACATAGTAGACGTAGTGGTAGCCGCTGATAACCTTCTTCCATGCGCTCTCGGCAGGTGTGTAGCTGTCTGCCTTGGTGCCTACCACGCAGAGCAGCTTCTTGTCGCCGTTGCCGGCCACCTCGACCACATAGTTGTCTTTGCTGCTTACCACCTGCTTGGGCACACTCTCGCTGTTGATGCCCACAGCCTTGCGGACAGCCGCCATGTAGGCAATCTCCTGCTTGTAGGCCTGCCAGTGTTTCAGGAACACGCAGGGCGTGCCGGGCATGGCCAGCATATAGGCGTTGGCAGCCAGTGTGTCTTTCTTGAGCGGGTCTTGTTCGGCATTGCTGCGCTTTTCGGTGTCGTGGTTCTCAACAAACGTCACGGCGTAGCGGCGGTACTTGCCGTTACTGAGGTTGCTGCTCACCAGCGGCCAGTTGCCGTCGTTCTGTTGTCCCAGCAGCTGGAAGTTGCCCTTGTTCATGGCGTTGCGCACGGTATAGCGGAACTGGAAGTCGAAGGCGGCACTCTGTATCTGGTCGTTCACCTTGGTGCCCTCAATCCAGTTCTTGATGGTTGTTGTGCCGTCCCAGCACTCGCCTACCGAGAACTCCGGCTGTGCGTCGCTGTTGTAGATGGCGGTGTAGCTGGCGCTGTAGCCCTTGACCATGTCATAGCGGAAGCCGGCGTAGCCCAGGTCTTTGAGCAGGAACTTCAGGTAAGCCTTGACGATGGTCTGCACGTTCTCGCTTTTATGGTCCAGGTCGCGCATGCCGTCCCATCCTTCGCCGGTATCGTTGTTGGCGCTGAGGCTGTAGCCGTTCTGGCTGGCCCATGTCTTCGTGGCACCGCCGTCATCGTTGGCACAGATGTCGGTAGACAGCATCTCGTAGGTCACGCCCTGGTAGGTCTCCTTGGGGAAGTCCACCCAGTTGCTGACGTTCTTGCGGTGGTTGATGACCACGTCGGCCAGCGTCTTGATGCCTTTGTTCTTCAGGGTGCTGATGAGCGACCGCAGCTGGGCCTCGTTGCCGAACGAACTGTTGTAGTTGCTGAACCAGTAGAGGTCGTCGTAGCCCATGGAGGTGCCGCCGCAGTTGGCGCTCTGAGGCAGCCAGACAAGGTCGAAGGTGCCGGCCAGCTGGTCTGCCTGCGACTCCAGCACACTCCACTGGCTGTCGTCGTAGCTGTCCCAGTAGAACGCCTGTAGCATGACGCCGCCGTAGGCTTCGGGCCAGCCTATGGCTGCCTGAACTGTCGGTGTCGGGTCAGGTGTCGGTTCCGGTGTTGGGTCGGGAGTCGGTGTCGGGGTTGGCGTCGGCTCGGGTGTCGGCGTGGGGTCGTCATCGCCGCAGGCCAAGAATCCTGCTGTCAGACAGGCGGTCAGCAGCCAGGTCGTCAGTTTAAGGTGCATTCGTTTCATTTTCAATAGAGTTAGTTGTTTATGTGTTGCAAAGATACGAAAAAAGGCGCACGCTACTGGTAGCGTACGCCTATTATTGTGTGTGCTTGCTGTGCAATCGTTTGCAGTGGACATTTACTCGCCCACAACGATGACGCAGCGGTTCTGGTCGTTCTCGCTGAACGGCTGTACGGTGTCGCCGAACGACTCTACCGTCATGCGGTCGGCAGCGATGCCCTTGTCCTGCAGAGCCTTGGCAACCTTCTCTGCGCGTGCCTTGGCATAGCCCACGTTGATGCGGGGGTTACCCGTTCCCTTGTCGGCATAGCCCTTGACGGAGATCTTCTTCTGCGGGTATTTGTTGCACCAGCTGACAATCTTGTTGAGCTTGGCCTCGGGGTCGGGGTCAGAGAGACGAATATTGTAGAAGAAAGTCTCCTTCAGCGGCTCGTCCTTCACCACGGGCTTCGGGGGCTCGGGCTTCGGTTCCGGCTTCACCACGGGCTTGGGCTCGGGTTTCGGCTCTTCCACTACGGGAACAGGTTCGGGCTCGGGGGCGGGAGCCGCCTTCTTCTTCATGCCAAACTTATAGGTCAGGCCCACCAGGGCTGCCAGCTGCCAGTCTACACACTCGTTGTTCTTCAGGTTGTAGAGGTCGTTCTTGTAGTTGGCATCCACCTCAACGTTCAGGGCCAGGTTACGGCTGAAGTTATACTCCACGGCAGTGCCGAGGCGTCCGTTGAAGGTGCCGTGCTTCGTGCCGCACACCTGCTCATGGTAGTAGGGGTGGTAGTCGGCGGTAGAGCCTACGAGGGTCTTGAATTCATCGTAGTCCCACGAGTAGTTGGCACCGAAGCCGGCAATGAGCAGCCAGTTCCAGGCCTGGCAGGGGCGCTGCGGATAGAGGATGTTCGACATGTTCAGCAGGAAGTCCATGTCTGCCGTCAGGGCATTGAACTTATAGGTCTGCTTGTCGGCCAGGCCGTACTGACCAGCGGCAACGCCGCCTTTCTGCTGCCAGCCCATGGCGTGGATGCGTGCACCAAACTCAGGAGCGAACCAGCGTCCCACCTGTACGCCCACCTGCGGTGTGAGCAGGTTCAGCGAGTTGTAGTTGGTGAAGGTCGTCTGTACACCGCCCTGTATGCCCACGAACCAGTTTGGATAGAACTCCTCCTTGTCGTCGGCGGCAAAGGTAGCCGTGGACACTCCGAAAAGGAGTGCCACAGCGGCCAGAATATTGAATGTTCTTTTCATAATCGTGATGGTTTATTCTTTTTCCTTGTTTTATTGCTCTACGAAGAAGTAGTGACCGGTAATGTCATTGAAGTAGACATTATAGGTGCCCGGCGTCAGGGGGATGTTGTCGCCGCTGTTTGACTGGGCATAGGGGAAGCCCTGTTCGCCTTTGCCCCAATCCTTGAAGTCCCACGAACCATTTACACGGAACTTGACACCCCATGAGCAGTAGTCGATCTTCACACCCAGTGCGTACCACAGGTGGGTGGGATGGTCTGCACCGCTGGTGTTCTCCACCTGGGTGAGGAAGACGTCGTTGTTCCAGTCGTCATTACCGCCAACGAGACCAATCTTCTCATAGGTGGCTATTGCGCCCTCATACTTGGTCCACTGGTATGTCATGTCGCCGAAGTTGCAGTCCAGGGTGTAGTAGCCAGCCTCAGGTGAAGCCAGGTTACCATCGTTCGCGGTGTTCCAGACGAGCGAGCCCGAAGCAGCCTTGCCGCCATTCTCGCTGATGCCGATAGCTTTGCCGCCGCCCCAGTCGCCGAAGTTAGCAGCCGGCCACATACGCATATCCCAAGCACCGGTGAAGTAGGTGGTCAGCGTGACAGTGTTGCCAGAAGTGGGGAACATGGCCGATACCTTTGTGGCGGCGTTCCAGCCAGTCATCGTGCCTACGCCATAGTACTCAGGAATAGCGCTGACGGGCTGAATCTCGTAGGTCATGTCCATGACGTTGACAATAATCGTGTAAGCGGCATAGGCAGGGTCTTCCACCAGGTGCCATGAGAGCTTACCGTTCTGGCACTTGCCCGAGAGGTCCGTAGCATCGCCGGTCATGGGGCAGATGCACGTTGTCTCCTTGTCCCAGTTCATGGAGCCGTCCTCATTGTAGGCCGAGGCAGGTGCAATCTTGAACCAGTGCCAGCCTTCGCCCTGAGCGGGGATGGTGACGCTGAAGACAGGATCGTCGTAGGGGTCGGCCCCGCTGTTGGTCAGCTTGTAGGTCTGGTCCATAGCCAGACTACCCAGGTAGTAGTACGAGGTTTCGAGCACCACGCCCATGTCCTTCGGTGTGAACGCCACGCTGCCCTTGGTGTAGTACTCCGGAGCGCCGACGTAGGCTATCGACGTGCCGTTGGTGACGGTCTGTACCATGGAGCGCACATAGAGCGTCTTGGTCTTCGGACTGTGGGTCACGTTGCTGTAGTAGGCGTCCTGCAGGAGCTTGGGCGACAGGGCGATGGTCTTACCGTCTTCCATGGTCTCGCCCTCGAACTCCATGCATGAGCTGAAGTCCTCGGTGGTTGACACCTGTATGATGCTCTGCAGGGTGACGCCGTCAACGAGGGCGCCTTCCTTGACAGAGACCTCGCCCAGTTTGATGGATGAGACATCCTCGCCGTTCTCGTCTAACAGGCTGTTGATGTCGATGGCTGTTGTCATCAGCGGTGTGACGGTGACGTCGGCCACTTGCAGGATAGCCTCCTGGGCATAGGCCTGCTTACCCTCCACGACGTAGTCTTCCGTACAGGAGGTCAGTCCCAGCGCCAGCGCTGCTGCCATAAATATGCTCGATTTTTTCATATTCGTACGTTGTTTAGGTTTGATTTATAATTGCTCGAACTTCACTTTCTTCGTGTTCGTGTTCAGGGTAATCCTCACGGTACCGCCTCCCCATCCGGGAACTTGCCAGTTGCCCTTGCCAGGGATAGTGGCATCGCCGTCGTAGACACCGCCGGTCAGCTCAATATCCTTGTTGGCGTCAGCTTCCTGAGAACCGATAGAGGCACCGCCGTCCCAGCCTGTCAGGGCCGAGTAGATGCGCAGCTGGAAGTTGCCGGCAGGAATCTCGTAGGTGCCCTGGTAGATGCCAGTGCCTACGCCCGTTTCGTTGATAACCCAGTCGACGAGGGCCTCGCGGCTACCCTCAGAAGGCTCAGTCCAGCCGCCGCAGGCACCGATGATCCACATCTTCTTCGGGGCCTTGATGGCCTTGAACGACTGCATCTTCTTGAAGATAACGGTGTTGGAGACAATCTTGGTGATGGGGATGTCGTTGTTCTCGCCGTCAAGAATGGCCGAGTGTACGCGCATGGCTATGGCGCGGACACCCATGTCGCGGTAATCCTCGTCAGCCTTGAACCCGTCGGCGGCATTGATAGCCATGGCTATCTCCTCGCCACTGACATCGGCCTTGCAGGTGGTGTAGGTGGTCTCCAGCAAATCGTCACACCAGGTAATGGCATCGCCATTGCCCACAACACCTACCTGTATATAATAGGTGGCCAGGGCAGCGAAAGTATAGTCGGGCTGTGACCATGACAGGGTGACGGTATTGTCCTCTGACAGTTCTATGTACTGCTCCGACATGGTCGGGGTGTTCAGTACGAATGTTGTCGGCGCGGTGTTCAGCACGGGGTTGCTGTCGTTGTCGTCAGCGCATGACGTCATTCCCAGCAGTGCCATACCGGCAGCCAACAGTGAAAATATCTTGTTGTGTTTCATTGCTAAAACTTTATTCTTTATTCATTATTCTTTATTCTTTTCTTAGTAGCCCTCGTTCTGATGGCCCTGCAGGTTAGGATTGTTGGTGATGTCGGCATAGGGGATACCGAAGATGTTGCGTGTGGCAGCAAACTTCTGTCCTCCGGCGGCATTGCCCATCCACTCCCACTTGTAGTTCGACTGTCCGCCGTAGCTGTTGAAGCGGACGAGGTCCATGCGGCGGCGTCCCTCAAACCAGAACTCCTTGGCCCACTGGTTGCGCAGCTCGTCGAGGTTGTAACTCTGGCTCTGCAGAGCCTCGGGAACGCTGGCGCGGGTGAGCAGCGTGTTCAGCTTAGCTGCGCCGTCGGCTGTGGTGGTGCCGCCATTGAGGCGTGCGTCGGCCTCGGCGTAGTTCAGGTAAGCCTCTGCCATACGCATCAGCGGCAGGTCGGTGTCAACGAAGGCGTTCACCGTCGAGGTGTTCTTACCGTCGGAGCGCACGTTGCGGAACTTCACGCAGGCATAGCCGGCTTCCTTGTCGTCCTCATTGGTGATGTAGCGCTTGTAGCTGCCCGGGTATATCAGTGCGCGGTCGTCGTTGGCGGCTGTCGTCACGTCTTCAACCGTCACCATGCCCGACACGTCGGCGGTACCGAAGAAGATGTCTGAGAGCTTGCCCATGACGCGGTTACACTTGCCCCAGCTGTTACTGGTGCCTGAGGGTACGTACTCGCTCATCTCGGGAGAGTAGGAGGCCAGCACCAGGCTGTGCATGCCGCCGTAGCTGTTGGTGTTCACACCGTCGTGAATGATGGGGATGATAATCTCCTTCTGTGCGCCGTTCTGGTCGTTGTCGGCCAGGAAGAGCAGCTGGTAGGGGGAGTACACCTCGCCGGTAGAGGGGTTGGTGGCACCCTTCGTGCAGAGTGTGAAGTAGTTCTGCGTAAGCACCTTCTCAGCATATTCCTTGGCCTTCTGCCACTGTGCTGTGCCGGTGTAGACCTCGGCGTTGAGGTACAGGCGCGAGAGCATCAGCCAGGCAGCCACGTTGCTGATGCGTCCATAGCTCAGCTGGTCGGGCGACTTCAGGTCGGGCTCGATGGCCAGCAGCTCCTTCTCCACGTAGTCATAGAACTGCTTGCGGGTGTAGTACTGTCCCGGCTCGGCCGTGACGTTCTCGGTGAAAGCAGCGTTGCCATAGAGGTCCATCACATTGTAATAATTGAACGCGCGTATGAAGCGCACCTCGGCGCGCTGGGCCTTGGTCTCGGCAGTGCCGTCATCGGGCACCTGCTCCAGGTAGAAGTTACACAGGGTGATGGTGAAGTAGATGCGGTAGTACAGACCGGATGCCACGGCGTTGTCGGCACCGTAGGTGTTCTCCACCAGGTCTTCGTAACCCGTGTCGTTGGTGTACCAGATCCAGTGAGCCTCGTCGGTGGTCAGCTCGTTCAGGTTCCACACCATGCGGTAGAACTCTGAGCGTCCCTCGTCGGCATCCTTGATGTCGCCGTTGCCGGCAGGGCCGGTCTGGCCGGTGAGCACGAAGCTGGAGTATATCTTGTTCAGCAGAGCGTCGGTGTTAAGCTCTGTCGTTTGCTGGGGGTTGATGTTCTCTACATCCAGGTCGCTGACGCAGGATGTGGTGCCTGCAGCCATGAGTACGGCGGTGGCAGCAGCCCCAAGTATGGTTTTCAGATGATTCTGTTTCATATATGTTTACCTCCTTATAGTTTAGAAATCAAGATTCAGACCGAGGATGCCGGTGAACGGGCGCGGATAGATGTTGCCGTCGTAGCCGCCGTTGATTTCCGGGTCGAGGCCTTTGTACTTGGTAATGGTGAATACGTTCTGGGCAGTGGCGTAGATACGGCCGCTGAGGCCCTTGAAGCTGCTGTTCTTGAAGAGCTCCTGGAACGAGAAGCCCAGGGTGATGTTGTCGCACTTCAGGAACGAGGCGTTCTGTACGAAGTAGTCAGAGAGCACGTCCTTGGCACCGTTGGCAGTCCAGCCCTTCTGCATGTCCATGTCGACGACGTTGTGCCAGGCACTGCCGCTGTAGAGGGCACCGTAGGAAAGGTTGGCGTTGGAGGCCTCCACGGCGTTATAGACGTAGTTGTTGAAGTTGGCGCGGAGCGAGAAGCTCAGGTCCCAAGCCTTGTACATGAACTTCGAGGTGAAGCCCATGAGCACGTCGGGGTCAGACTTCTTGTAGTAGTAGCGGTCGGCCTCGTTCAGGATGCCGTCCTTGTTGCGGTCGACGTAAGCGCCGCGGATGGGGTTGCCGGCCTCGTCGTACACCTGCTGGTAGACGAAGAATGCCGATACGGGCTGTCCCACGTGGTAAGCCTTGACACCGTCGGTAGAGGTGTCGCCCACGGGCAGACCGCCGTAAGGTATGCGGTAGTCCTCGCCGGTAGCGTTGACGAGCTCGTCAATCTTGTTCTTGTTCCAGGTAACGTTGTAACCCAGGTTCCAGGTGAAGTCGTTGGTCTGGATGATATTACCGCCGATGGCTGCCTCGACACCGAAGTTATGGAGCGAGCCGATGTTGGAGTTCAGCTTGTTGGAGAACTGCGTGCCCACGGGCAGGGTAATCTTGTTAATCAGGTCGGTGGTCTTACGGTAGTAGACATCGACGCTGGCGGTGAAGCGCTGGTTCAGGATGCCGAAGTCGATACCGCCGTTCCAGGTGGTGGTCTTCTCCCAAGTCAGGTCAGTGTTGTAGGCCTCCGGACGGTAGGTGGCGCCATTGGCCAGGATGGGATAGTAGGCGCCGGTGGTGTTGGGCGTGTAGTAAGCCAGGTAGCCGTAGTCCTCGATACCCTCCTGCTGGCCGGTCTTACCCCAGCCCAGGCGCAGCTTGAAGTCCGACATCCAGTGAGCGTTCTTCAGGAACGGCTCCTCGTTGATCTTCCAAGCCAGGGCGGCAGCGGGGAACACACCCCAGCGGTTGTCCTTCGAGAAGCGCGACGAACCGTCGTAGCGCAGGGTGAAGGTCAGCAGGTAGCGGTCCAGCAGCGAGTAGTTGGCACGTCCGAAGAACGACACGAGGTAGTTCTCCGTCTTGTAGCGTGTGTTCTCGTCGGCCGACGACTTATAGATGGCACCGGGGCTGACGGTGTTGGTGGGCTGGTAGTTCTGCTGGTACCAGTAGTCGGTGTTCTTGTGCAGGCGCTGGTACTCGTAGCCGGCCATGATGTCGAAGTGGTTGTCCTTGTTCAGGTCCTTCAGGTACTGGGCGTAGGCCGACAGCGACACGTTGGAGGTGCGCATGGAGTTCCAGCCGTTGTGTCCGAAGTAGTAGGTGCCCTCCTCGAAGACGTAGGGCGAGCTGCTCTTCTCGTTGCGTCCGAACTCAAAGTCGGCACCGGCGTTGACGTGCAGGTGCAGGTCCTCGAAGCCGTGAATCTTATAGTCGGCCTCGATGTTGCCGATATAGGAGTGCTGCTTGCCCTTGTCGGTCTTCTCGTAGATAGACGACAGGGGGTTGGCCGTTGCCAGCGTGTTGGGACCGATGGTCCACGACGGGTCGTTACGGTCGATGGTTGACGACCACTGGTAGTAGCCGTTCCAGTTCTTGTTGTAGAAGTCGGTGTTCAGATAGGCGGGCTTCGTGGGGTCCATGCTGACGGCCTGGCCGATGGCGCCGGTGTTCGAGTAGTCGCTGTGCGAGAACATGTACTTACCGTTGACGTTCAGCGTCAGGTGGTCGTCCAGCAGCGACGGCGACACGTTGAAGCTGGCTGTGTAGCGCTGGTAGCTGCTCTTCTTCAGCACACCGTTCTGGTCGGTCATGCCCAGGCTGACGCGGTAGGGCATGTGCTTCAGACCGCCGGTAATGGAGATGTTATGGTCGGTAGAGATGGCCGTGCGGTAGATCATGTCCTGCCAGTCGGTGTCGGCAAACACATGGTTGCCTTGAGCGTCGATATAGCCCAGGCTCTGGTACTGCGAGCTCTTCAGGTAGTCGGCTTCCGACATGCCCTGCGACTTCATCACCAGGTCCTTCACGAAGCCCTGGTAGGCCGACGAGCTGAGCACGTCGAGGGTCTTCTTCACCTGGCTGACAGAGATGTTACCGTTGTAGGCAATCTTCGGAGCCTGGCCGCTGCGGCCCTTCTTCGTGGTGATGATGATCACACCGTTAGAGGCGCGGCTACCATAGATGGCGGTGGCAGAGGCATCCTTCAGCACGGTGAACGACTCAATATCGTTGGGGTTGACCGATGCCAGCGGGTTGGCAGAACCGGAACGTCCGTAGACGTCCATGGCCAGACCGTCAATCACTATCAGAGGGTCGTTGCTGGCGTTCAGCGACGAACCGCCACGGATACGGATGGTAGCGCCACCGCCGGGCGAACCGCCGTCGTTGGTGATGTTCACACCAGCCACCTTGCCCTGCAGGGCGTCCTGGGCACTGGTAACAAGACCGTGGTTCATCTCGTCGGGCTTCAAGGCCGTGACCGAACCGGTAAGGTCGCTCTTCTTGGCGCGGCCGTAGCCGATGACCACCACATTCTCAAGAACCTGGGCATCGTCCTGCAGTGTGACGACAACGTTGGGAGCGGCAGCCACCGTTGCCTGCTGATAGCCGACAGACGTGATGGTGAGCGTTGCTCCCTGCTTGGCCTGCAGGGTGAAGTTTCCGTCGAAATCAGAGATTGTACCTCCTGCCGTCTGTCCGGCCACGCGGATGGTAGCGCCGATGACGGGCTCTCCCTGAGAGTCTTTCACATGGCCCTTTACCTGTATCTGGGCAAAGGCGCCTACCGATAGGAACAAGCCCAGTAAGAGACCGAGCATCCTAAGCGGGATTTGAATGTTTACCTGCTTCATCATTACATTTTAATTAGAGTTAATTTATAGTTTTACGTACAAATTTTGCTGCAAAGTTAAGTTTGTTTCCTGTTTTTTGTACTATTTTTTGTTTAAATTCGTTATTATAGCAGCGCAAACGTTTGCACACCTGTTGGCTGACATTATGCGCCGCATGCGGGGCAGAAGAATAAAAAATATCTAACTTTGCATTTGTAAACTAAAAACCGATATGAGTGAAGCGCAGATGATGACAATGAAGGACATAGCCCGTGAACTAGGCATCTCAGTGTCTACAGTGTCTCGTGCGCTGAGCGACTCGCCCCGCATCAGCGCTGAGCGGCGGCGCATGATACAGCAGTTTGCCCGCGAACATAACTTCTACCCTAATGCTATTGGGGAAGCGCTGCGTCGTAGTCGCACCATGCCATCGAAGGTTATTGGCGTTATCGTGCCTGAGTTTACCCATTATTACTTCTCAAGCATCTTGACAGGCATTGAGGAGGCCGCCATGTCGCGCGGTTATTATATTATGGTGGCACTGAGCAACGAACAGTATGAGCGCGAGGCGCGTATCTGTGAGATGTTCCACCGGCAGAAGGTCTGTGGCGTCATTGTGTCGCAGGCCAAGGACACTAAGAACTACGACCATTTTCAGAAGCTTATTGACACAGGCATACCCATCGTGTTCTACGACAGGATATGTACGGGTGTCAATGCCAGCCTCGTGGTGGTTGACGACTATATGGGAGCCTTCAATGCCGTCAGCTATCTCTTCGACACCGGATGCCGCCGCATAGCCTTCTTCGGCTCACCCATGCAGCTTGAGATCTCAAAGAACCGTTTCAATGGCTATAAGGATGCCCTTCTGAAGCACGGCCTGCCTTTCGAGGAGCGGTTCGTGCGTATCTGCGACAACCGGCAGGATGCCGAAATCATGGCACCCGACCTGTTCGACGGCGACTATTACCCCGACGCCTTCTTCGCCGTCAACGACGACACTGCCATCGGCATTCTCTATACCGTCAAGCGCATGGGCTTGCGTGTGCCTGAGGACATTTCTATCTGCGGCTTCACCAACGGACAGCGAGCCGTGGCCTGCGACCCCATGTTGACCACCGTGGAGCAGCGCGGCAAACGGGTGGGAGAGGAGGCTGTGGAGATTCTGCTTGACAAGGTGGAAGGGCTCTCTCCCCTGGACAAGGTGGAAAAGCGTATCGTCCGCACCCGGTTGATTATCCGCGGGACAACAAGATAGTCGATTAATAAATTGAAGTATATGAAACAGAAACCTGATTTGTCATTTTGGAAGCTCTGGAATCTGAGCTTCGGGTTCTTCGGCGTACAGATAGCCTACGCCTTGCAGAGTGCTAACATCTCACGCATCTTCCGCACCCTCGGTGCCGACCCTCACGACCTGTCGTTCTTCTGGATACTCCCGCCGTTGATGGGCATTCTCGTGCAGCCTGTCGTCGGCACGCTGAGCGACAAGACGTGGACACGCTTCGGGCGACGCATACCTTATTTATTTATAGGGGCTGCCGTGGCTGTGGCCGTCATGTGCCTGTTGCCCAATGCCGGTTCGCTGGGCCTGGAGTTCTCGATGGTCATGATTTTCGGGCTGATGATGCTCATGCTGCTCGACACCAGCATCAACATGGCTATGCAGCCGTTTAAGATGCTCGTCGGCGACATGGTCAACGAGCGGCAGAAGGGCAAGGCCTACAGCATACAGTCGTTCCTCTGCAATGCAGGCAGTGTGGTGGGCTTCATCTTCCCCTACGTGTTTGCCTGGATAGGCCTGAAGAACGTGGCTCCCGAGGGTGTCGTTCCCGACACCGTCATCTGGTCGTTCTATATCGGTGCCGCCATCCTCATCGTCTGCGTCATCTACACCACGCTGAAGGTCAGGGAGTGGCCACCGCAGGAGTATAACGAGTATAACGGGGTTGCCAATGCCGAGGCGGCCGCCGACAAGCAGTCGGGCAGTGCCAACTGGCTGGTGCTGTTGAAGAACGCCCCCTCCGCCTTCTGGCGCGTGGGACTGGTGCAGTTCTTCTGCTGGGCTGCCTTCCTCTATATGTGGACCTACGTCGTCGATGCCGTGTCACTCACCGTCTGGGACACCGCTGACCCCGCCAACGAGGCCTATCAGGTGGCTGGCAACTGGACGGGCGTGCTCTATGCCATCCAGGCCATTGGGTCGGTCGTCTGGGCTACCCTCATTCCCCGCTTCAGCAACTTCAAGATGGCCTACGCCGTGAGCCTCGTCCTGGGCGGTCTGGGCTTCGCCCTCATACCCCTCTGTCCTAACCAGTATCTGCAGGTGGTGCCCTTCCTGCTCATCGGCTGTGGCTGGGCTGCCATGCTGGCCTGCCCGTTCACGCTGGTCACCAACGCCCTGCAGGGCTACGGCCACATGGGTGCCTATCTGGGCCTGTTCAACGGCACCATCTGCCTGCCGCAGATCGTGGCTGCCCTCTGCGGCGGTCTGTTCCTCTCGCTGGTAGGCTCCTATCAGGCCAACATGATGTTCGTCTCTGCCGCCTTCCTGGTCATAGGCGCCCTCTGCGTCTTTGGCATCAAGGAGGGTAAGCGGTAAGACGCAGCCTGTTCCCCATACCCCTCCCTTAGTTGGGAGGGGTATGGGAGAATTATGACGTTTAGATATTTACGATTTGCGAAGCCACTCTGACATAAACTTGTCATAAACCTCATAAATACCTTGCTGATGGGTCAGTAGCTGCTTTTCCATGAGAGTCAGGGATGACTTCTGCACGCTGCTGGCAGAAGCTAAGTGATATCGCTTAATAAATGTCGCTCCAGTAATCTGTTTTGCTTTGCCTTCGCGGCTGACGGCAACAAGCAGGTCACGCTGACGGGCCGTCAACTGATATAGCAAATCTTTATAAGCTTCTTCATTCTGATTGATGATTTGCTCTACCGCCATATCAACATCACAGACTACAACATTATCTTTCGTTGCGAACAGCTGGTTAAGCACTTTCTGGAGATACCAGGTAGTACCATCAAAACGATTGTAGATTGCACTTACTACACCGTCTGCAATCTGTTTACCTGCTTTTTCAAAAAGTCCTTTTGCGAAGACTTCATATTCCGATAGTGCCACAGGCTTTAGAAACATCAGTGATACACTCTGATAAAAAGGTCTTGCCGGCGAAGAAAACATCTCGCTCATCATACTCTTTTGCGAGCCTGAGAAAATGAATACGGCATTGCGACAGTCCTGCACGTAGGTTCGCATCAGTTCCTCAACATTCTGTTCAGGATAGTCGGCAATGGCTTGAAACTCATCGATGGCGACAATGCATTTCCTGTCAGCAGCCTTCAGATAGTTGAAAATCTCTTCCAATGTAAATTCTGGCGACTTAATGTCCCCCATCCCAATGTTCCAACTGGCATTTCCTTGTCCGTCGAAGGAGATGCCAGTGCGCAGCGATGTCACGAAGCGCAGGAAACCGTCGATAGCCGATTGTCCTCGTGGCTTCAGTCGGTTTACGATGCCTTGCCCCATACGATACACCATATCCTGCAGATTCTTAGTTGCATAAATATCTATCAGGAAGGTGTAGTACCGGTCCTGTATCTCCTTTTGTGCAAAGCAGTGGCGAATCAGGCCTGTTTTACCCATACGGCGTGGAGAAATCAATGCCGCATGATTACCATTTGTCAGCATGGTGACTAACTCGCTTGTTTCAGCCTTGCGGTCGCAGAAATAGGCTGCCGACTCGTAGCCATAGGTGATGAAAGGATTCTCAATCATAATCGGAATGTATCATAAGACGTTTAGCACACTTTCGTGTGCAAAGATACGTGATAAATTTCAAACCTCCAAATAATTATCCGAAAAAGATTATCCGATTTGGATAAACAACAAGGGGCGCTGATCGTTGTCGTAGCGGCTTCTTACACTCGGCAACTTTTTAAGTTGATTGTTGCCACCATGTCACCATAACGTTAAAGCGCTGTATTTCAGATTGTTAGCATGTTGCAACAAGGGTGGCAAGGTGGCAATAAGCGGCAGCATGATGGCTGTGCAGATGCTGCCACGCCACGTCCTGGAATAACCCGCCGCTGGGACTTTTGTCCCAACGGTGGGGGCTATCACCTATAGCCTGCCTCTCCGTTGATGCCACCATGTCACCGTTGTTGCAACCTTGTAACATGCTGAATATTAGTAAGATATGGTTAAGGTGGCAAGGTGGCAACAAAAAATCAAAAAAAAGGGAAGGGAGAGGACGTATCGTCATAGCGATTCAGGACGTTCTCGGGCAGCAGGTTCTCTTCGGGGAAAACGTTGGCGTCGGTGGTCTCGCCCTCTACGACGTTGGAAGCTTCCATGAGCGTCAGGGGCTCTATGTCGATGACGCTCGCTAAAGGCTGCAGGTAGAGCTTCTTTTCATGCTGCCGCCCTCCTCGCTATTTCACAACATACTTCTTACCGTCGCGGATATATAGGCCGCGCTGGGTACGGCTCAAGCGCAGTCCCTGCAGGTTGTAAACCTGACCTGATGCGCGGTTGCTGTCAGCAATGGTGCTGATATCAACAGCCTCGTCCTCGAAACTTACAAAAGTTCCAAACATGCTCCAGGGCATGGTCGTCTTATAGGCTTCCAGTGCAGAAGCAGGCACATGGAGCGTGGCTTTTTCTACATAAGAATTGTTGAAAACATAAATTCCGTTGACGGCATACTCTCTGCATAGCAATATATGTCTGTGATTTTTGGACAACCATTGAAAGCACTCAATTGATGTCACGCCATTTTCTATTACGGCTTTCACTATCTCTGCCTTATAACTATTCCAAGGAGTGTTGTCCCAATAATAATCATCCATTGCCCCATTCCCCGAAATAGTAAGGGTACGAGAAGACTCAACATAGGTATAGGTGACATTCGTACCGCAGGAGCCGCTATCGTCGGCGCTGGCCATCAGCGGCAGCAGGGCTAATAGCATCAGCAGGAGTTGTTTTTTCATAAGTTGGGAAATTTATGTTTTGTCCTGCAAAAGTACACAATTCCTGCGAATCGTGCAAGAAAAATGACCATTTTTTGCAAGGGGGCTGTCAAACAGTGGACACAGACAGCCCCCGTGTGTCACAAATCGTTAATCGTCTCAATACTGAGACCTGTATATTTGGCTATCAGCTCTGCTGGCATGTTGTCAGCCTTCATACTGCAAGCAGACGCCAAAGCCTTTTCACGCTCACCCTCAGCACGTCCTTCGGCACGTCCTTTCAGTTCGGCTCCTGTCATGGCATTATACGTGTCGCGGTAGCGCTTCAAGGCGCGGTCGTACTTGATGCGCTCCTCCTTCAACAATGCGCTGACCTCGGCAACCTCTGCCAGCCGCCGGAACACTGCGTTCTGTGCGGCCCACGGCATCCTTTCTAATATTTCCATATTCTTCAGTATATAAATCCAACGCTCAAAATGATTCTCACACTCATCCATCTCTTTAGTGAAGCACGGCATCTGAAGGTAAACCAGACGCATAGTAGAGCATGCGCTCCTTGAAGTTCGGATGCTCACGGTTCTGCATCTCCACGATGATCTTCTCCTTGCTGTCCGTCTCGCATAGGATGTCATAGATAGGTGAGCGGTCACCGTCGAACATCGCTTCCTGCTCCTTGTCGAGAAACGTGAGATTAGTTATCACGCGCTCGCCTTCAAGCAGGGTGTTGAGGAAGTCAAGCAGACGGGGCTTGGAGAACTCCTGACCGAAGATAATCTTGAACCCCACGTCGGTAAACGGATTGATGAATCTTCCCATTGTCTTGTAGCTTATGATGAGTTTTCGGGGCAAAGATACAAATATTTTCCTATTTGGCAAAGAATTGTAGCGGATAATTGGTAAAATGGGCAGCGAATAACTACCTCCAACAGGGGACACAGGGGGTCCGTGTGTTTATAATGCTTCGATTTCTTCAGAAGTGAGTTTTGTATATTTTACAATTGTAGCGGTAGGGATACCGTCAGACTTCATCTCACGGGCTGTCCGCACCTTGTCTTTCCAAACAGCCGTCTCAATAGAGTTCTTCAGATTACGGTAAATTTTAACGCTCTCCTCATAACACAGGGTGGTTGTTCCCCTGTGCTGCAGCCCCTCGGTCTCGGCAATCATCCTGTTGATAACCTCTTTCATTTGCGGCACTTCCTCCTGTACAGTGCGGAACACAACGTCGGTATCTATCTCGAAGTAATGGTGAGCTATCTTGTCGCGCATCCGCATCACGCCGCTCCAGTAGATTTCGGGGTATCGGGGTAGCAGTTCGCCGTGCGTCTGCTTGTCGAGTCCCTTCACAGCCTCGCCCAACGCAATCAGATTCATGCAGATGGCATCGAGTCGCATCATGCCGCCTGGTGAAGTGGGCAGCTCATTAGGGTCGCTGACCACATTGGCACGCTCCATAATGGTCTCGATGGCTAGGCGGATTTTCCGCAAGCTGTCCATCACAATCTCGCGGTCAAACATAGACAGCCTCCTTTCTGATGCGCTCACGGAGCAGGCTGTTCATGCCGTCGCGCACTCGCACCAGATCCACGCGACTGCCAAGCATTCGTTCCAGGTCCGTCTGAATGAGGTCGAGCGTGAGTAGCGACGGCACACGTCCCTCGTAGCACACGTCCACGTCGCTGTCCTCAGTTTGCTCGCCACGGGCTACTGAGCCGAAAATACCGATGCGAGTCAGCCCGTACTTGCTTTGTGCTGTCGGTTTATAGATGCTCAACAGGTGTAGTATCTCTTTTTTTGTTTTCATTGCTGTTAATTGTCCTGTGGCTGCAAAGATACAAAACATTTTGGAATTATCGCACGATTTTCTTACCTTTTTTAATTATTAAGGCGAAGCGTGAGTTGCCAAAGATGATGCAAACGATTGCATGAATTAATCGCCTAATAACCCGCCGTCAGCGTACGGCGGGTTAAAATTTTTCGTAATTTTGCAGAAAACTTAAAACCCCGATATTATGAAAATACTATTTAACCTGGAGTACCAGACAACCTTTGGCGAAGAGCTCATGCTCAACGTGCTGAAAGAGGACGGAAAGTATGGACAGTATAAGATGACCACCCTTGACGGGCTGCACTGGTTTGTTGAACTGAGCAAGGCAGCCAAGGCCGGCGGCTCTATGAATTACTATTATACCCTGGTGCGCGGCGAACAGGAGATGCGCCACGAGTGGCTGGTGGAACCCCACCGCCTGGACTTCGCGGCTACGGCAGGACAGCAGTATGTGGTCTACGACCATTGGGTGGACATTCCCGAGGATTCCTATATGTACAGTTCTGCCTTCACGGAGTGTATCCTGTGCCGTGAGTGCGAGGAGAGCGGCATCACCGATTACGAGGGAACGGTGCGCCTGAAGGTGCGTGCTCCCCAGCCCCGTGTGGGTGAGCAGCTGGGACTGGTAGGCGGCTGCGAGGCCCTGGGTAACTGGGATGCCGACAAGGCCCTGCCGATGGTTGAGCACGAGAATCATGAATGGGTCATCAGTCTGGATGCTGACGAGCTGCCTAAGACCATTGAATTTAAGTTCGTGATACTGGGCCTTGAGCAGCCGGTGTGGGAGAACGGTATGAACCGTACCATCACATTACCCGATATGGAGGATGGCGATGTGGTGGTCTATGAGCTGCCGCAGGCCTACTTCCCCGTCTATCCGTGGAAGGGAGCGGGTACGGTGGTCCCCATATTCTCGCTGCGTACCGACGGCAGCTTCGGCGTGGGCGACTTCGGCGACCTGAAGATGATGATTGACTGGTGTGACAAGACGAAGCAGCGCATCCTGCAGGTGCTGCCCATCAACGATACCAACATGACGGGTACGTGGCAGGACTCCTATCCCTATAACAGCATCAGCATCTACGCCCTGCACCCGCAATACTGTGACCTGCGCCAGCTGCCCGCCATCAAGGATGAGGCCCGGCGCCAGGAGTTTGAGACGCTGCGCCAGGAGCTGAACCAGTTGCCGCAGATTGACTATGAGCGTATGTTCAAGGCTAAGATGGACTATCTGCACACGGTGTTCGACCAGGAGTGGACGAAGGTGAGCCGCTCGGCCGCCTACAAGCAGTTCTTTGAGGAGAACCAGGAGTGGCTGGTGCCCTACGCCGCCTTCTGCTACTACCGCGACGTGTATGGCACGGCGGAGTTCAAGAAGTGGCCTGCCGGTGCCACCGTTGCCAACACCCAGAAGGCCGGGTTCAAGGACAAGAAGGTGCTTCAGTTCTGGTATTTCGTGCAGTTTAACCTTGACCAGCAGATGCACGCAGCCCATGACTATGCCCGTGAACACCGGGTGATACTGAAGGGCGATATTCCCATTGGCATCAGCCGCGACGGTGTGGAGGCTTGGGTAGAGCCGAAGTACTTCAACCTGAACGGACAGGCAGGAGCGCCGCCCGATCCGTTCTCTGCCGACGGACAGAACTGGGGCTTCCCCACCTACAACTGGGACGAGATGCTGAAGGATGGCTGTCAGTGGTGGGTACGCCGTTTCCGTAAGATGGCACAGTTTTTCGATGCCTACCGCATTGACCATGTGCTTGGTTTCTTCCGCATCTGGGAAATCCCGGTACCGGAGAAGTCGGGCCTGATGGGACAGTTTGTGCCGGCTCTCGGACTGAGCCGTGAGGAGATTGAGGGATACGGCGTGCAGTTCCAGGAAGGGCTGTTCCTGGTCGACCACAAGCGCCAGGACCGCTGGCATCCGCGCATTGCCGTGCAGTATCAGGAGGCTTATGAGCGGTTGAGCGACGATCAGAAGTTCTGTTTCAACCGCCTGTACAACGACTATTTCTATAGTCGCAACAATCAGTTCTGGTATCAGGAGGCGATGAAGAAACTGCCGCGTCTGACACAGGCCACCCGTATGCTGGTCTGTGCCGAGGACCTGGGCATGGTTCCCGACTGCGTGTCTTGGGTGATGAACGAGCTGCGCATCCTCTCTCTGGAGATACAGTCGATGCCGAAGGACCCGCGCTATCGCTTCGGCCACCTGTCGCAGAACCCCTATCGCTCAGTCTGTACCATTTCCACGCATGATATGCCCACACTGCGGCAGTGGTGGGACGAGGACAACGAGCGCACCCAGGACTACTTCAACTCGATGCTCCACCGCAGCGGGGCAGCACCCCATCCGCTGCCGGGCTGGCTGGCCAAGGACATTGTGAGCCGCCACCTGACATCGCCGTCGATGCTCTGTCTGCTGTCGCTGCAAGACTGGCTCAGCATAGACGAGAAGCTGAGGCTGCCCGACCAGAACGCCGAGCGCATCAACATCCCGGCCAACCCGCGCCACTACTGGCGCTACCGTATGCACCTCAGCATAGAACAGCTGATGCAGGCCGACGAGCTGAACTATGAAATCAGTACGCTGATTGCCCAGAGTGGAAGGAAGTAATTACCGGAACGGAAAGACAATAGCTGTGTTAATTCGTGTAATCCGTGCCAACAATGAATATGAAAAAAATACTGTTATCAATTTTATTGGCAATGCCAAGTTTGCTGTGGGCAACTGAAGTGAAATCGCCGAATGGCAATATCGTGTTGAACTTCATGGTTGACAAAGGTCGCCCCGCCTACACCCTCGCCTACAAGGACAAGGAGGTGGTGCGCTTGTCGCACCTCGGCCTGGAGCTGGCCAAGGACAAGCATGCGTCGAAGGGACTGGAAGAGACCGACCTGATGGATGGTTTCACCATCAAGAGCGAACGGACCGGTGAACAGAACGAGACCTGGCGGCCTGTCTGGGGCGAGACGGCCACCATCCGCAACCATTACGTAGAGTATGCTGCAACCCTGTTGCAGCCCAAGACACAGCGCGAAATCATCATCCGCTTCCGTGTCTATGACGACGGCATAGGCCTGCGCTATGAGTTCCCCCAGCAGAAGGAGCTGAACTACTTCCTGATAAAAGAGGAACGCACGGAGTTTGCCATGACTGGCGACCATACCGCCTGGTGGCTCCCCGGCGACTATGACACCCAGGAGCAGATGACACAGCAGACGCGCCTGTCGGAAATTCGCAGCCGCTTTAACGAGGCTGTCAACTGGGGAAACTCCTCGGTGGCTGTCTTCTCGCCCACTGGCGTACAGACCGCCCTGCAGATGAAGTCCGACGATGGGCTGTACATCAGTATCCATGAGGCTGCCTGTCTGGACTATGCCACCATGCACCTGGAGCTGGTCGATGCCCAGACGAAGGCACTGACGACAAAGCTTTCTGGCAACAGTAACCTCTATACCCCCAACCCTGCGCCGTCACCCTATCCGCTGCCGTCGCCGATGACCTTTGTCAGTCATCTCACCCCTGATGCCACAGGACTGAAGGGTGCCATGCAGACACCCTGTGAGACACCGTGGCGCACCGTGATGGTCAGCGACGATGCCCGCGATATGCTATCGTCGAATCTGATACTGAACCTCAACGAGCCTTGCAAATTGGAGGACACGAGCTGGATTCACCCCACGAAGTACTGCGGTGTGTGGTGGGAGATGATTGTCGGCAAGTCGTCGTGGAACTATACCGACGAGTTCCCCAGCATCAAGCTCGACAACATCGACTGGACAAAGGTGAAGCCCAACGGGCGCCATGCCGCCAACAACGAGAAGGTGAAGCGCTATATAGACTTCGCCGCCAAGAATGGTCTGCAGGAGGTGCTTGTCGAGGGATGGAACGTTGGCTGGGAGGACTGGGCTAACTTATGGAAGCGCGATGTCTTCGACTTTGTCACCCCCTATCCCGACTTCGACCTGAAGATGCTCAACGACTATGCCCGCCAGAAGGGTGTGAAGCTGCTGATGCATCATGAGACGAGCTCCAGCACGCAGAACTACGAGCGCCATCTGGAGCAGGCTTTTCAGCTGATGAACAAGTATGGCTATGATGCCGTGAAGACGGGCTATGTGGGAGACATCATCCCCCGTGGCGACCACCACTACTCACAGTCGATGAACAACCACTACCTCCATGTCATCAAGGAGGCTGCCAAGCACCACATCATGGTGAACTCGCATGAGGCCACCCGTCCTACGGGCCTCTGCCGCACCTATCCTAACCTGGTGGGTGGCGAGTCGGCCCGGGGCACGGAGTACGAGGCCTTCGGTGGCAGCAACCCCGACCATACCTGCATCCTGCCCTTCACACGCCTGCAGGGCGGCCCCATGGACTATACGCCGGGCATTTTTGTTACTAAGCTCAGCACCTGGAGCGACAACAGCTCATGGGCACGCCTCACCCTGGCCGGCTCGCTGGCCCTCTACCTCACGATGTACTCGCCGCTGCAGATGGCTGCCGACCTGCCTGAGCATTACGAGCAGTTTGACGATGCCTTCCAGTTCATACGCGATGTGGCCTGCGACTGGGACGAGAGCATCTACCTGGAGGCCGAGCCTGCCGACTATATCACAGTGGCCCGCAAGGCCAAGGGTACCGACAACTGGTTTGTCGGCGGCAAGTGCGACGAGAACGGCCACAAGGCCGTGGTACGCCTCGATTTCCTCGACAAGGGGCGCAAGTATGACTGTACCATCTACGCCGATGCCAAGGATGCCCATTATGAGAAGAATCCCCAAGCTTATACCATCACCCGCCGCACCGTCAAGAAGGGCGACGTGCTGAAGCTGCAGGAAGCGCCCGGTGGTGGCTTTGCCGTATCATTAATAGCTAAATAATATGAGGACATTTATCATTGCAGGGCTTCTTTCCGCCCTTGCGGTCCGTCCCGCCCAGGCACAGGACTTTGACTTTAACGAGATGGAGTACACGCCTCACCAGACGACCTTCCAGCTCTTTGCTCCCGCCAAGGCCAAGTCGCCGTGTGTGCGGATATATAAAGAAGGTATTGGCGGCAAGGCCATGAAGACCGTCAAGATGAAGTACGTGGACGGTCTGTGGACAGCCACCGTCAAGGGCGACCTGATGAATAAGTTCTATACCTTCGACATAGGACGCGGTGAGACGCCGGGCGTGTTTGCCAAGGCTGTCGGCGTGAACGGACAGCGCGGGGCTATCATCGACGAGATGAAAGCCATGCCCGATGACTGGTGCTGCGACCAGCACCCCGTCATCAAGTCGCCTGCCGACCTGGTGGTGTATGAGCTGCACCACCGCGACTTCTCCATAGCCCGCCCCGGAGCCAAGTTTCCGGGCAAGTTCCTGGCGCTGACAGAGCCGTGGGCTATCGAGCACCTGAAAGCTCTTGGTGTCAATGCCGTCCACATACTGCCGAGCTATGACTACGGTTCCGTCGACGAGACCCGCCTTAACGAGCCGCAGTACAACTGGGGCTACGATCCCGTGAACTACAACGTGCCGGAGGGTTCCTATTCCACTGACCCCTACGATCCCTATTGTCGCATCCGTGAGTTCAAGCAGATGGTGCAGGCCCTTCACAAGGCTGGCATCGCCGTCATCCTCGATGTGGTCTATAACCATACCTATGATATCGACCACTCCAACTTCCAGCGTACATACCCCGACTACTATTACAGGAAGACCCAGTCCCTCTCTGCGAGGGAGGGGAGTGAATACTCCAACGGCTCAGGCTGCGGCAACGAGACGGCCTCGGAGAAGCCCATGATGCGCAGGTTCATGATAGAGAGCGTGAAATACTGGTACAATGAGTTCCGTATTGACGGCTTCCGCTTCGACCTCATGGGATGCCACGACATAGAGACGATGAACCTCATCCGCGAGGAACTGAACAAACTCGACCCCTCAATCCTCATCTATGGCGAGGGCTGGAGCGCCGGACCGTGTGGCCTGCCGACGGAGCAGCTGGGTGTGAAGGCCAATGTGCCAAAGATGCCGGGTATTGCCGCTTTCTCTGACGAGCTGCGCGATGCCCTGCGCGGACCTTTCAGTGACGACACGAAGTGCGGCTGGCTCGGCGGTGCCCCTGACTGCGAGGAGAGCCTGAAGTTCGGCATTGTCGGCGCAATCGCCCATCCACAGGTGGACATGACGAAAGTGAACTATGCCAAGGAGCCGTGGGCTTTGGAACCGACACAGATGATGAGCTATGTGTCGTGTCATGACGATATGTGCCTGACCGACCGTCTGAGGGCGAGCATCCCCAATATGACGGAAGACGCACTCATACGTCTCGACCTGCTGGCTCAGACGGCAGTCATGACGTCGCAGGGTGTGCCCTTCTTGCTCTGTGGCGAGGAACTGCTGCGCACGAAGCAGGGGGTGCATAACTCCTTTGAGTCGCCCGACAGCATCAACCGTCTGGACTGGACTAACAAGGAACGCTATCCGCAGGTGTTCAAGTATTATCAGGACCTCATTGCCCTGCGCCGTCATCATCCTGCCTTCCGTCTGGGCGATGCCCACCTGGTGCGCAAGCATCTGGAGTTCCTCGAAGCGCCGAAGGGTGTGGTGGCTTTCCGCCTGAAGGACTATGCCGGGCGCGACGACTGGCGTAACATCATTGTTATCCTGAATGCTAACCCTGCAGAAACTACTGTTAACATTCCCAAGGGCATGTACACCGTGGTGTGCAAGGATGGCACCATCAACGAGGCATCCACCGATAAGATATTCGGGCGGCGTGCTGTTGTCAGTCCGCAGTCGGCGCTGATATTGCATGACTAAGTACAAAAATATGATATAGTTATGAAAAGATATGTGATACTTTTGGCCCTCGTGGCATTGACAACGACAATGAATGCAGCTAAGAAGACCGCCAACCCCTCAACACGTCAAGGTGTGGTTGAGCGCATTGAGCCTACCGACTGGTTCGTGGGCATGAAGAACCCCTCGGTGCAGTTGATGGTCTATGGACGTGGCATCCGCGACGTGGCTGACGTCACTACCGACTACCCCGGTGTCAGCATTGACAGTCTGGTGCGGCTCGACTCGCCCAACTACCTGCTGGTCTACCTGAACCTGAGGGATGCACAGCCCGGCACGATGACCCTGAAGTTTGGCAAGAAGAAGGTGTCATACCAGCTGAAGGTCCGCGAGAAGAGTGGGGCAGAACGGCATGGCTTTACGAATGCCGACGTACTCTATATGCTCATGCCCGACCGTTTTGCACAGGGACAGGGACACAACCCGCAGGTGAAGGGACTGCGTACTTATAAGGAAGACCGCACACAGCCCTCGCTGCGTCATGGCGGCGACCTGAACGGCATCCGCGAGCACCTCGACTATTTCGTCGACTTAGGCGTGACAGCCCTCTGGCTGACCCCAGTCCTTGAGAACGACTCTCCTGACGATGCCAACGGTTTCTCCACTTATCATGGCTATGCCACCACCAATTATTATCGGGTAGACCCGCGCTTTGGCAGCAATGACGATTACCGACGGCTGGTGGATGAGGCCCACCAGAAGGGACTGAAGGTGGTGATGGATATGATTTTCAACCATAGCGGCTTCGAACACCCCTGGACGAAGGATATGCCCAGCAAGGACTGGCTGAACACGCCGGAGTGGCTCTCCGGAGATTCTGGAGATTCCGGAAAAACCGGAGATTCCGGAAAATCCGGAGATTCCAGAAAATCCGGGAAATCCGGAGAGTCCGGCCAATACCTGCAGACCAGCTACAAGCTGACACCCGTTGTGGACCCCTATGCCTCGAAGGTTGACCTGCGTGAGACCACTGAGGGCTGGTTTGTGCCTACCATGCCCGACCTGAACCAGCGCAACCCCTACCTGATGCGCTACCTCATACAGAATTCCTTCTGGTGGATAGAGACCGTCGGCATTGACGGCATCCGCATGGATACCTATCCCTATGCCTTTGCCGAGGGTATGGCACAGTGGATGAAGGAGCTGGATGAGGAATATCCCAACTTTAATACCGTCGGTGAGACGTGGGTGACAGAACCGGCCTATACCGCTGCATGGCAGAAGGACTCAAAGCTGGCCAAGGAGAACAGCTACCTGAAGACCGTCATGGACTTCTCCTTCTTTGAGAAGCTCAACCAGGCCAAGAACGAGGAGACCGATGCCTGGTGGAACGGCCTGAACCGTCTGTACAACTCGTTTGTCTATGACTATCTGTATCCGAACCCCTCCAGTGTCATGGCCTTTATTGAGAACCATGATACCGACCGCTTCCTGGGCGAGGGACGCGATACGCTGGCACTGAAGCAGGCACTGGCGCTGCTGCTCACTGTCAACCGCATTCCGCAGCTCTACTATGGTACAGAGATACTGATGAACGGCACCAAGGCGGTGACCGATGGCAACGTGCGCAAGGACTTCCCTGGTGGATTCCCCGGCGACACCCATAATGCCTTCACCCGCGAGGGGCGCACCAAGGCCGAGCAGCAGATGTTCCAGTGGACGAGTCGCTTGCTCCACTGGCGGCAGGGCAACGAGGTCATCACCAAAGGTCGGCAGATACAGTTCATTCCCTTTGAGGGGGTCTATGTCATTGCCCGCCAGCTGGACGGCAAGACGGTGCTGACAGTACTCAACGGCACCACGAAGCCGGCAACGATGCAGGTGCAGCGCTATGCTGAGGTGATAGGCTCGGCTAAGCGTGTCAAGGATGTGCTCACCGGACGCTATTTCGACCTCTCCAAGAATCTGGAGCTGAAACCCCGCCAAAGTTTGATTCTACAGTTCTAATCTATAAAAAAACACGCCAAAGTCCAGCCTGAAATGTTAAAATGCAGGCTGGGTTTATTTTTCTTGCTAAAAAATTTTTCGATTTGCTTAAAAATACTTATATTTGCAGCCTAAAGTGTACTTTTGACAACCAATACTAACTATTTTACTAATATTTTTAACTTAAAACAATTGACAATGAGAAAAAAACTATTCTTCTCTGCAATGCTGTCAATGGGTATGGCAGGAAGTTTTTCCTTCTGCCCCGTTCCGGCGATGGCGTCGGTGACTCAGGCCACGATTACGGTCACGGGTCAGGTTGTTGACCAAGACGGCGAACCGCTGATAGGTGCCACCGTCAAGGTGAAAGGCGCTAAAGTAGGCGGTGTGACCGACTTTGACGGTAACTTCAAGCTGAGCACCGCAGGCAACGCCACCCTCGTAGTGAGCTACGTAGGCTACAAGGACTTGGAGGTGACGGTGAAAGGTCGTACCAACGTTGGTGTCATCAAGCTGGAGAGCGACTCGCAGATGCTTGAGCAGGTGGTCGTCGTGGGTTACGGCGTTCAGAAGAAGGCCGACCTGACGGGTTCCGTGGCCGTGGTGAACGCTGAGGAAATGAAGAAGGTGTCGAACTCCAACATCTCCTCGATGCTCGAAGGTAAGGTCGCCGGTGTGCAGATTACCTCCGACGGTCAGCCCGGTGCCGACCCCGCTGTGAAAATCCGTGGTTTGGGCACCTTCGGCAGCACTGCCCCGCTGTACGTCATCGACGGTGTGCCCATGGGAACGACCATTCGAGACTTCTCTCCTAACGATATTGAGACTATCCAGGTGCTGAAGGACGCTTCGGCCGGTGCCATCTACGGTTCGCGTGCCGCTAACGGTGTGATTATCATTACCACTAAGAGCGGTAAGAAGGACCAGCCCCTGAAGGTTGACTACAAGGGCTACTTTGGCTTAGACGTCATTCCCAGCAGCACCTATGACGTGATGAACGCCAACGAGTACAGTCAGTATCTCGGTCAGGCCTGCGAGAACAGCGGCACTCCGCTGCCCGGCGGCTACACCATCAATGCCGAGACGGGCAAGTACCAGTTCAAGGACGGTACCGATACCAACTGGTTTGACGAGGTGTTCAAGACCGGTGTCCGCCAGAATCACAATGTCAACCTCAGCGGTGGCGGTGCCCATAATACGTATAATGTGGGTTTGGACTACTTCCAGCAGAAGGGAACCCTTGAGGGTGCCGGTCCTAATTACCAGCGTTTCACAGCTCGCGTGAACAACACGATGGAGACCAAGTTCATCAAGTTCCGCACGGGTGTTGTCTATTCTCACTCTTCCCAGGATGGTATGGGCATCTCGAATGCACAGGAGTATATCCAGGGTCTTTATGGCATGACTGGCTATAATGTGCTGGGCGGCACGCTCGGTATGCAGCCTACCATCAAGGCTTACGACGAGTCGACCTGGGTGCTCGACGACAAGGTGGGCTCGGCCAGCAGCTATAACTACGATGCCTACGGCTACGGCGTGTACTACGACACGGTTCACGGCGACATCTCAGCCTCTAATCCTCTGCTGATTAACAATCTGGTGACTCGTAACACCATTGTCGACCGCGTGATGGTGACCGGCTCGGCTGACGTGGACCTGCTGAAGATGATTGGCGTGGAGAGCAAGAACCACAAGCTGAACTACAAGCTGAACCTCTCTTACAGCAAGACCCACGCTCAGGACAAGACCTGGGTGTCGGCATGGATTCAGAGCAACCGCGTCTATCTGGACAAGAGCAACGAGCGTCTCGACAAGAACAAGCGCACCTACGCCGACTTCCTCGTTGAGAACACGCTGACCTACGACGGCACCTTCGGCCTGCACCATCTGAACCTCCTGGGCGGTATCACCTATGAGGAGGAGAACACCGACGTGCTGAACGGCTGGGGTGTGAACTTCCCGGAACCCTACTTCCTGCAGCTGCAGCACGCCGGCACGCGCAATGCCTCATCTTATGAATATCCGCACGCCCTGAACTCGTTCATCGGACGTCTCATCTACGACTACGACGGCAAGTACCTGCTGTCGGCCATCGTACGTCGCGACGGCAGCTCGCGCCTGACCAAGGCTATCCGCTGGGGCACCTTCCCCTCTGTCTCGCTCGGCTGGCGCTTCGACAAGGAGAATTTCTTCCCCATCAACCACAATATTATTAATATGTTTAAGGTACGCGCGAGCTACGGTGAGCTTGGTAACGAGAACATCGGCGAATTTGCCTATCAGGCTACGATGAACCGCAACAACATGACCTACTCGTTCGGCAACCAGCCTGTCACTGGCTCGGCCATCTCTACCTTCGTTAACGAAAAACTGGCCTGGGAGAAAAAGAAGACCTACAACGCCGGTATCGACATAGCCTTCTTCAACAACCGTATTGAGTTCACGGCTGAGTGGTACAAGAACATTTCTACCGAACTGCTCTACAACGTACCTGTGCCCGCCAATGCCGGTGTGGCTAACACCAGCGTTACCATGAACGCCGCCAAGATGGAAAACAGCGGTTTCGAGTTCTCAGTGACCTACCGTAACCACGACCATCCCTTCAAGTACGACATCAGCGCCAACCTGAGTACCCTGAAGAACAAGGTGAAGGCGCTGGGCTTCGGCCAGGAGTCCTACATCTCAGGTGCCTATAAGACGGAAGTCGGCCAGGAGGTCGGTAAGTTCTATGGCTGGGTGTATAAGGGCATAGCCCGCACGCAGGCAGACATTGATGCTAATGCCACGCAGGCCGGAGTCAATGTGGGTGACTGCCTCTATGAGGACATCAGCGGTCCTGATGGAACCCCCGACGGCGTCATCGACGCTTACGACCAGACCGTCTTGGGCAGTGGTCTGCCTAAGGTGAACTTCGGCCTGAGCACCCGTCTGGAGTACAAGAATTTCGACTTGAGCATCTCTACCTTCGGTGCCCTGAACTATCATGTGGCCGATGGTATCTACAACAGTCTGAACTCAAGCTACGGTCCCGGCAACAAGGACGTGGCTCTGCTCGATGCCAACCGCTGGTCGGAGGACGGTCTGACCTATATCTCCAGCGTGCCCCGCACCTATTATGCCAACAACGCTACGCTGGCCTGGAACGACCTCTTCAGCGACCGTATGATTCAGAACGCTGCTTACTGGAAGATTGCCAACGTGGAGCTGGGCTATAATATCCCCAACAGTGTGTTCGGTGGCGTCATCTCTGGTGCCCGCATCTATGTGTCGGCTCAGAACCTCTACACCTTCACCAAGTATAATGGCTACAATGTGGACTTCGCTGGCGGCACGTTCACGCCGGGCTACAACTGGTGCTCTTATCCCAGTGCCCGCAGCTTCATGGCAGGTGTACTCTTCTCTTTCTAAAAGAAAAGTAAAAAGTAAAAATAGAAAAAGTAAAAACGATGAAACTATATAAATTTTCTCTTGCCCTTATGCTGGGCATCGGCTCGCTGACATCGTGCAGCGACAAGCTGGACCTGACCAACCCCAACCAGCAGACATCGGGAACCTTTGGCTATACGGCCAATGATTTGGAAGAGTGCATCATCGCCTGCTACAACCACATCCGTATGGAGGGTACCTACGCCCGTGTAGGCTATAACATCGACGTGATGCGCGGCGACGAGGCATGGAATGCCTCGCAGGTGTGGTATATGCCCTTCGACGACCTGAACGAACCTATCACCGACGAAATAGGACAGTGGTCGTGGCGCGACTGGTATTATACCATCAATGTCTGTAACTTCGTGCTCGACCGCACTCAGGGCGACAACTTGAGCGACCAGATGAAGCGCATCAAGGGACAGGCTCTCTTTATCCGTGCCCTGGCTTACTATAATCTGGCTGGCTACTACCAGAACCCGGCTTTGATTACTGACTATAAAGACTATTCTTCGCTTGACGGCCTTTATGCTTCTAACAAACAGGAAGGTGATGAAGATGGTTTCGCACAGTACGACCGCGTGCTTGATCAGGTTGAGGCCGACTTCAGCGAGGCTATGACACTGCTGCCCAGCCGCGATACCGGCGGCGAGTGGGCCAAGGGCCGCGCTACCTGCGGTGCTGCTGCCGGCTACTATGCCCGCACGCTGATGGTACGCCATAAGTACAGCGAGGCGCTTACCGTGCTGAAGGCCATCATCAACGGCCAGTACGGCACTTATAAGCTGATGGAAAACTATGGCGACAACTTCCGCGAGGGTCCGCAGTATGAGAACAACGCCGAGAGCCTCTTCGAGGTACAGTTCCTGGACTACGGCTCGCAGGGTACCGACGACGAGTGGACACCCGTCAATACCAGTGCCAACGCTACGCAGGGTCATGCCATTGAGAGTAACTACGGTCCTGGCGACTTTGGCGGCTGGGCTGACATCTCGGCCTCGCCCTGGCTCTACAACCTCTTCAAGCAGGAGCGCACCACAAACGGCACGCTCGACCCACGCCTCTACTGGACTATCGGAACTTACGAGAACGACTGGGAGCGCTTCGAGTATGGTAACGTGTGCTATACGCAGACGATGACTCCTGACGAGTTTGTTGTGACCAACAACAACTATGGCGGACTGCCCGTTGCTAAGTACACCAACCTGCGCACTGGTCTCTACGACAAAGTGATTACCGGTCTGCACTGCGGCATCAACCTGCGACTGATGCGCTACAGTGACGTGCTGCTGCGTGCTGCCGAGTGCGAGAACGAGGTCAACGGTCCCACTGCTGATGCTTTCAAGTGGATTAACCAGGTGCGTAACCGTGCCGGTCTTGCCGACCTTAATGCTTCTAAGTTCGACACCAAGGACAAACTCTTCGAGCAGATTGCCAACGTGGAGCGTCCGAAGGAGTTCGGCTGTGAGTTCGGACGTGGCTTCGACCTTATCCGTTGGGGCTTCTTCTACAATGACGGACGTATCCACCAGTTGTGGGAGCATGGCGCTGTCAACTTCTGGACGAAGGCAAAATATGAAGATGGAAGCATAGACTTCACACCGAAAGACCCTGTTGATGAGCCTAACTGCGATAAGAGTACGTATGACTCCTACAAGCCAGGACATGAGTTCCTGCCCATCTTCCAAGGCACTCTTAATGACAATGCGAACCTGACTGGCAATTCGGCCAATAACAATACCGATAATTCGGTCTATTTTAGCAGGAATGGCTGGACGGTACACCCCGTTGTTAACCTGAGCAAGTAAGCGTTAATTTACCAATGTAGAAAAGATAAAAAGAATGATTATGAAATATCTGAATAAATTTGCTTCCGTCTTCTGTGCAGCAGCCCTTGGTATGCTGGCATTGACGAGTTGTGAGGGCGGCGACCTCTACGAAATTGACGCTCCCGACTGGATTTCCGCCAAGGCCGACTCTATAAAGAATGCCAATAAGGGCGGCGAAGAGGAACTTGTGGGTATGATGGAGGACGTATATACCATCGGTGCTACCGATTATTCTACCGGCTGGTGGGCACAGTTCTCCAAGTACTACCAGATACCTGAGAATCAGGTCTGGCACGGACAGTTCAACCTGAACATCAACCCCGCTGCCACTAACACTTATAAGAACTTCGCCATGATTATCTGTAATGACGAAGACCGTGGTGCTGCCAACTACAAGGAGTATGGAGCTATCCGCTTCGACAACCAGCCCAGCGGCAACTCTGAGTGGGGCGACTATATCGACCGTAGTTTTGTGGAGAGCACGCTGACCTTTGAGACCGATACCGACAATGGCGTTGAAAAGCTGGGCGGCAAGGTGACAGTGACTATCGACCGCACTGACGGTGGCCTGAAGGTGACTATTACCAATGGCACCGTCACGAAGACCTATAAGCAGACTGCTACGCTGGAGAATCTCAATGCCGACGCATCGAATGGCACCATCCGTGCTTTCTTCGTGCCGGAAGGCAGTTACATCAACTGGCTCGCTACTAATATAGAGCCTATCGGCGGATGCACATCGGCTGAGGACAAGGCTCCGCTGTCTATGGAGGTGAAGGGCGCACCGCGCAAGGTGCTCTTAGGCACAACTATTGAGGAAGCCTTTGCCAACCTCGCTGCCACCGTACAGTTCGAGACCGGCGTATCGAAGGATGTCACCGTGGCCGAGCTCACCCTGCAGGCCGTGCCTGACATGGCAACGGTGGGCAAGAAGACGCTGGTAGTGGTCTACAACAAGACTTACAAGGGCGAGGGTGCTGCTGCTCCCATCATTGCTACCGTTGAGTTCGAGATTGTCGACAAGATGTTCACCTGCCTTGGTGCTGCCGACAACACTTCTCCTTGGTGGAGCGAGCACTCTCAGGCTGTCAAGGTGGCTCCCAAGGAGACGCTTGTCACCACTTTCACCAACTACACCTCAGGTGCCAACAACTGGAACAACTTCTGCATCGTGCTTAACAGTGCCGATGGTGCCACTGAGTATGGCGTGCTGCGTGCCGACAACTGGGGCTGGGGCACCGGCTGGGCTGGTGAGGAACTGGCTTCGAAGTGTACGCCGAGCGGTCCGCAGGCCGACTGGGGTACATGGCTCAAGGCTATGGACGGTGCCAAGGTCACTGTCTGTGTCACCAACAATGGCGACGGCACTGCCGACGTGCGCTGCTTCATGCTGGGTACCGATGGCAATGAGTACAAGCAGGAGTATATCGGCTTGAACACCGTGACCAACCCCGATGACTTCTACTTCCACCTGACCATTGACAACTGTCACCTGGAGTTCGATGACGTCTTAGGAAAGGAGGACAATTCGTCGCCTTGGTGGTCGGAACATTCGCCATACGTCAAGGTGCCTGTAGGGCAGACCGTCACCCGCCGCTTCCTCAACTACACCTCTGGTGCCAACAACTGGAACAACTTCTGCACCGTGCTGACCAATGCCGACGGCTCTGTGGAGTATGGCGTGCTGCGTGCCGACAACTGGGGCTGGGGCACTGGCTGGGCTGGTGAGGAACTGGCTTCTAAGTGCACGCCGAGTGGTCCTCAGGCTGACTGGGGTGTATGGCTTGCTGCCATGGACGAGGCTGCGGTCACGGTGTCTGTCACCAACAATGGCGATGGAACGGCTGACGTGAAGAGCGTGATGGTGGGTAACAATGGTATTACCTACACCCAGAACTACATCGGCCTGAACACGGTCACCGATCCGGAGAACCTCTACTTCCACTTCACCATTGACGGCTGCCACCTCGTGTTTGAATAATCTTTATTGTCTAACAAATTGCCTATGGACAGCCCGGCTGTCCGTAGGCAATTTTATCTGTTTTAAATAGTTATTATGAAGTATTATTTGTCCAAGTTATTCTTTTTGCTTACTTTGGGGCTGCTCGCAGTCGGCTGTGGCGACGATGACTCGCCAGCCGACAGTGGCGGAAGCGGCTCTTCTACCGCCCTGTCGGTCACTAAACCCACTGTCTCGTCAGTGACGGCCAACTCCGCTGTCGTGACGGCAACGGCCAACGGTTCGGCCATCACTGCCCGCGGCATCTGCTATGGCACCACGGCCAACCCTGACATCAACGGCACAAAGATTACGGCCAGCTCGTCAACGATGAACGTTACCCTCTCAGGACTGACGGCCAGCACCACATACCATGTGCGTGCATACGTGCAGACCAGTGCCACCGTGAAGTACTCTGAAGACGTAGCCTTCACCACTCTTGCTGAGGAGCAGCAGGACGAGGTGGAGGAACAGCAGACCCTCTGGCCGAAGGACCTGAAGCACGTCAGCGTCCACGACCCCAGCGTCGTCTGGGACCCCTCGTCAAGCAACTATTACATCTTCGGCTCCCACCGTGCCTCTGCCCGCTCCACCAACCTGCTGAGCTGGGTGGCGTTCACGGCTCCCTGGGCTACGGCTACGAGCAGCAATGCCGCCAACAACGTGGCCTTCACCACGCCGCAGGTGACCAAGCTGAAGAAGGGTGGTGTGGAGCACGACCTGGCGTTCAACGCCTTTGCATGGTCGAAGCGCGGCAACAGCAGCTACAGCGTCGACGGCAATATGTGGGCACCCGACGTCATCTGGAATCCCGTGATGAACAAGTGGTGTATGTACCTCAGCATCAACGGCGACTGGTGGTACTCCAGCATCATCCTGCTGACGGCAGACAAGATTGCCGGTCCCTACCGCTATCAGGCTCCCGTCGTCATCAGCGGCTTCCATACCGGCAATGCCTATAAGGATACCGACCTGGAGCTGGTCATCGGCAGCCAGACCTCGCTTCCTGCACGCTATAACGTCGGCAACAAGTGGGGCAACCGCTATCCCAACGCCATCGACCCCTGCGTGTTCTACGACGAGCAGGGCAAGCTCTGGATGTCTTACGGCTCGTGGAGCGGCGGCATCTGGATGATAGAGCTGGACGAGCAGACGGGCTTGCGCGACTATGACGTGGAGTACACGCTGAAGGGTTCTGGCGACGGCATCACCGTCGACCCCTACTTCGGCAAGAAGATTGCCGGCGGCTACTATGTGTCGGGCGAGGCCAGCTACATCGAGTATATCGGTGGTTACTACTTCCTCTTCGTCACCTACGGCGGACTGGCTGCCGGCGGTGTGGCCAGCGACTATAACAACGGTGGCTATCAGATGCGCGTCTTCCGCTCGCAGAACCCCGATGGCCCGTATGTGGACAGCAAGAACCTCAACGCCGTATTCACGCAGTATCAGCTGAACTTCGGTCCCAAGGAGAACGACAATAACCATGGTGTCAACATCTTCGGTGCCTACTCTAAGTGGGGAAACTTCCTGACGGGAGGCAACAACGAGGCTTCCGGCGAACGCTCGCAGGGCCACAACAGCATCATTGCAGCCCAGGACGGCCGTACCTATCTGGTCTACCATACACGTTTCCAGAACTGGGGCGAGGGCCATCAGGTGCGCGTACACCAGGTGTTCCAGAATGAGGAAGGCTGGCTCGTCGCTGCTCCGTTCGAGTACACGGGCGAGACCATTAAGAGTGCCGACATTGCCAAGAAGCAGAAGGTGGCCACAGCCGACATTCCCGGCAAGTACAAGCTGCTGACGCACGACTACAAGCTCGACCACACTGCGAAGAAGTATGCCGAGCCGGTGGAGATAGAACTTAAGGCCGACGGTACCATCAGCGGTGCCAAGAGTGGTACGTGGACTATCAAGGAGGGCACGTCTTATATCACCATCAACATCGGTGTTGAGTATAAGGGCGTGATGGTTATTCAGACGCTGGAGCCCACCAATGACCAGGTGCCCAGCTTCACCTGCCTCCGCAGTGCATCGGGTGTCACCATCTGGGGCTACAAGTACGCCAACTGATTTTTGGTGAACATTCCTATAAGAGAAAAAAGTCCTGCACCTCGGTGTAGGACTTTTTTCTTGGGCTTTTATCTCAACTCTGGCCAGCCGTCAGCCGTCCACGTGATGCGTCGCTGCACCAGCAGGGCGGCACCCTTCATCTTCGTGCTGTAGCCGTGGCAGATGAACAGGTCGTCACCCTCGCCGAAGTGATAGGCGGCGCAGTGGCCCATGGCCTCAAATTCCTGTTTGTCGCCTTCTATCAGGATGGTGCCTCCACCGTGTCGCATGTCCTTGCCCTTGCGGTCTAAGTACGGGCCACCCACGGTTTTGCTGCGTCCCACCGCCACACGGTAGGTTGACTTCGCTCCCCGGCAGCAGTAGTCCCACGACACCAGCAGGTAGTAATAGCCGCCATGACAGAAGATGAAGGGGGCCTCAATGGCGTTCCTGCCGGCATACTTCGATGTGGGGTTAGGCTCAGCCTTCAGCGTGTCGCGCAGGGCCACGCGGCGGGCAATGGTGACGGGCTTCGATGCCAGGTGCATCGTATGGTCCAGACGGGCCAGCTGTATGCCGTCCCAGAAGGAGCCCCACGTCAGCCACGGTGTGCCACCGTCGTCAACAATGAAGCAGGGGTCTATGGCGTTCCACTCGTCGCGACCGCCCTTCGAGCAGACGATGGGGCCGCAGTCGCGCCAGGGACCTGAAAGCCGTTCGCTGGCCATCAGGCCGATGGCACTGGTGTTCTTGCCGAAGGTGGAGCACGAGTAGGCCAGCCACCACAGTCCGTCCTTGCGGATGATGTCGGGTGCCCAGACGTGGGTCTTGAAGCCGGGCACGGAGTCCTGAGTCCACTGGGGAATATCCTTGATAAAGGGCGTGGGCTGTACCGTCCACGTCTTCCGGTCCTTCGACGTGGCCCACTGCAGGCCGTGACCTGTCGACAGCAGGTAGTACGTCCCGTCCTCGAAGGCCATCACTGGGTCGTGGGTCATCACGGTGTCGGTCTGGAATGGCTGCTGCCGATAGCGTAGTTGTTGGCTCTGTGCTGTCATGGACACGCATGTCAGGAGCAGGCAACCTGTAAAGATGATTTTCTTCATAAAAATGTTTCTGTGTGGATTGCAAAGTTAGGTATAATTACCGACATACGCAAATAATGCGGCAAAAGTTTGGCAAATTCACATTATTTGTTTACTTTTGTGGCACTAATGCTAATTTGTTAATCGTAGAATACATAGATGGAGAATAACCAGAAACAACCCAAGAAGCAACCCAAGAAGCACCATTCTGGCTACAAGAACGGACCGCGTAATCCGCAGTTGCATGACTCGCTCATACAGCCCTTGACCGACTATATCTACAGTCAGGCGGATATGAATGAAGGCGTTATGGAAGTGTACTTCCGTGATAAGAGCAAAATTACAAAAGGATGGAATTCTTTTTTTAAAGTTCTTGACAACAAGCAACTGCGAGATAGAGAGTTGCAAGCAACAGGCTCCAAGGACGATGAAAGCGGGAAAAAATCGAAAGACACCTATACCGCCTTCTGCGAAGCAGTGGAGGCTTTCTGCCATATTGAGGGTGACAAAAAGATTTTGGAGTTCTCTGCCGATAAGCTTATTCAAAGTGCTCTTTGGGAAGGTATCCTGAAATATTTCCTGTATGATTTGGATAGTTCCAACTATGGTATTGACGAGCTGTATGGCAAAAAGGGGTCGTACATGGTTGACAAATCTACTAAGGAAATCATGAAAAGATTTCCTTATCATACAAATGAAGAAAAACTGGAAAGGATTAAAGGATGCCTGACCAAAGCCCATGAAGAAAGGAACAAAGCAGCACATAATCCGCGTCAGAATACAGTGTGTGAAGAATTTAGGGCAACAGTCAGAGGCTGTTTCGCACTGTCCGTTTTCCAGTACCAGCTTGGAAAAGTCTGGGCAGGCGTGCATGTGCTGGTAAAAGCAGGAGAATGCAATGAACTAAATGATGGTAAAGTCAAAATCATCAATGAACATGCCCCGGTTTATAATGGTAGAGTAGAAGAACCAATAAGGACTTTTGTTTTTAATGATTATGGTACGGGGAAAGCCTATCTGCCAGTGTTAAGCAATAACCAGGATCGATATTGGAATAATACCATCGAGACCACTGTCGAGGTACAGTTATTGGTTATGGGTATGGAAACCCGTAAAAAGGCGCTGACAGTCCGTAAAGGCGAATTTCGGGATGACTATAACTGTGAATTTGACTTAGGCACGAAGGAGGAAATAGAGAAACAGCAAATAGAGGAGAAACCGCAAAAGCAAGAGAAGTCTCAAACGCAACAGAAGCCCCAGGAAAGGGATAAGCCGAAAACGGAAGAGAAACCGCCACAAGAACCCACAATAATATTTGATCCGTCACCGGGACCAGACCCCAAGCCGACTGTAGGGCGCGACGTTACGCTGAACCACTATCTCGAGACAGCCGTCAAATGGGTGAAAGACCGGTGGAAATGGTGCGTTGCCGCCTTGCTCCTCATTGTCGCCATCGGTATACTGCCAAAACTGATGGGAATCGGCGGTGGCACCTCTGCCAGTGCCACGCCTCCTGTCATCGAAGGAGCCTGGGTGATGACGGTGATTGACGGCCATCAGGTTCCCGTGGGCGAGGCCGGTGCCACCATCGTGAGAGTCTCAGGACGTACCGATGCCTATCAGGCAAAGATTACCACGAACGACGGCGAACAATACGTGGTGGACTTCACCGTTAACCCCGAACAGCTGACGGTATCGTCGGCGCAGATGGGCAGCGGCCATATAGAACAGAGTAGTACAAAGACAAAAATCATTTTCGACAGATGGAGTTTAGAACGATAAAACACGCAGTGACCGTCGTCATCATGCTGGCAACGATAGGCCTGGCAGCGTGTTCAGGAAAAGCAGATACGGTAGACGTTGACAAAGACGAACTGGCGTCTATGAAAGACAAGTATAGCGCTCTGGCAACGGCAACAGCCGAACAGCGCGAGACGCTCTATAACATTATGAGACAGCTCGACGAGATTGCCGACGATGCCTTCGCCCTGGGCGAGAAACGCAAGCACAGCGGCAGGGCGGCAAGCCGGAAGACGGTAGACCGCATCAAATACAAACTGGCCACCATACAGACCGAACTGGATGCTGCCAGCAAAAAGACGGAGGAAAATCCGGCTCTGCAGGCTCAGATAGCTGAACTGCGCCAGCAGATAGACGACCAGACAACGTACCTCGACTTTCTGCTCTCCGAGGTCTCGCGGAAGAAGAGCACCCTGAGACGGAAATACGACGAACTGGCTCATACCAAGGTGGAACTGACGCAGAAACAGGCGGAGTATGAAAACACGCAGATACAGTTGCAGCAACAGCAGGGGCAACTGCAGAAGACGATCCAGAACTCCTGGATGGCTGCCGGCGATAAGTTGATGGCTTGTAACGACAACCTGAACCTGCTGAGGAATAGCGGAAAGATGGCCCGACGGTCGCGCGAAGCTAAGAAGCGCATCATCCGTCAGGCTATCACGTGCTACGAAGCTGCCGCAAAAGAGGGCCACCCCATGGCCCGGCAGAAAATCTTGCAGGCTGAGGCCAAACTTCAAAACCTGAACTAACCGAAAGACGAGAATGAAAAAGCTGACATATCTGATAGTGATAGCCCTTGGGGGCTATGCGCTGTATTCAAGCGACTGGAAACCCAACTGGAGCCTGCTGAAGGAGAAGGTGACTGTTGGCATCAAGGAACTCACCGCCCTGAAGGCTGATACCGACACTTTGACAGCTGTCAATAACGACATGCGTGAGGAGATGTATGAGGTGCTGATGCTGATGAACGACATCACCATCAACACCATGAAACTGGAACAGATGGGCGAGGGTCACCAGCAGCAGAAGACAAGCATGAAGGAGCAGCTGGAACAGAAGATGCGACTGCTGGAACAGAAACTGGCTGAGGCCCGGAGCGGTGTCAGGGAGAATGCCGAGCTGCTGGCCGAAGTCAACCGGCTGCAACAGTCGTTCCGGCAACGTGAACAGACCATCAGCCGGCTGAAGGTTGAGAGTTCGAACTTAGACACGGAGATACAGCGGGCCATTGACGACCTGCAGGTGGAGGTTGATAAACTGACTGACGTCAACAGCCAACTGATGACTAAAAACAATGAGTTGTGCTCTACCATCTCACTGCGGCGGAGCCTTGAAATCGACGGTTGGATATTCGCTGGCGACCAGCTGGTAGAGGCTGCCCGCATCATCCCCAAGGCGAATGCGTCGTGGCTGGCTGGCAAGCAGAGTCAGGAGGTGACGCGCTCCAAGCTGAATGTGCTCCGCGATGCAACAGAGTGCTACAACAGCGCAACGCGCAGGGCTCATGACATACACGATATCAGCAGACGGGAGTCAGCAACAGCCAAAGCCCGACAGGCCGACGCACTCTTCCGGCTTGTACAGAATAACGAGAGTATCGGCGAAGACAGATACAGACAATACGACGATTAACCCGCCTTGCCGCCCCCTGGTCAGAGTAGCAGCAGTCCAGCCACGGCGGCGTAGCAGATCATGCGGATGGGGTTGATCTTCAGGTAGCCTGTACCAAAGGCGGTGGCGGCAAAGAGGGCCACGCTGATGCAGAACTGCCACGCATTCTCCGTCGGGGTTGAGAAGTTTTCTTTGTTGCACAGCAGCAGGGTGGCCGCCGCCAGCAGTCCCACCACGGCAGGACGCAGTCCCTGGAATACCGACTGTACCGGCCGCGTGTTCATGTAGCGCATAAACATGCGGCTAATCAGTATCATCAGTATCAGCGAGGGCAGCACCAGGGCGAAGGTCGCCGTGGCAGAGCCCAGCACCGCCATCAGGTGGCTGTAGCCGGCATTATGTATGGCGGTATAGCCGCAGTAGGTGGCGCTGTTGATGCCGATGGGTCCCGGCGTCATCTGCGAGATAGCCACGATGTCGGTAAACTCTGCCGTCGACAGCCAGTGGTGGGTCTCCACCGTCTGGTGCTGTATCAGCGACAGCATGCCGTAGCCCCCTCCGAATCCGAAGAGTCCTATCATGAAGAACGTCACAAACAGGTCGATGAAAATCATGGCTTAGTGGGTTTAAAGTACATGCCGTAGACGTAGCCGCCTATGCCTGCCAGCAGTATAATATAAATAGGTGAGACGCCGAGCAGCCAGATGGCCAGTGCCGACACCACGGGAATCCAGACTGTCAGCCAGTTTAGCTCTGCCCGCTGTGCCAGCCGGAAGGTGGGCACGGCAATCAGCGCCACCACCGCCGGACGGATGCCACGGAAGATGGCCGCCACGTAGGTGTTGTCCTTAAACTGACTGAAGAAGATGGCTATGGCCAGGATAATCAGAAACGAGGGTAGGGCAGTGCCCAGGGCTGCCGCCACCGCCCCCTTCACCTGTCGCAGCTTGTAGCCCACGAAGATGCTGATGTTGATGGCAAACACTCCTGGACAGCTCTGTGCAATGGCTATCAGGTCGAGCATCTCCTCGCGGCTCACCCAGCGGTGGCGGTTCACCACTTCCTCTTCAATCAGGGGAATCATGGCATAACCGCCGCCGAGGGTAAACAGGCCGATCTTAAAAAACGTGGGGAGAAGCCCACCCCCGGCCCCTCCCG
>Ga0310697_10000769_pt1 | contig 40968 bp, 37 predicted proteins | sample 172DNAGHGlowgp2_FD_203883 | JGI IMG/M metagenome (GOLD analysis project Ga0310697, IMG submission 203883) | Sheep rumen microbial communities from Palmerston North, Manawatu-Wanganui, New Zealand - 1728 DNA GHGlow gp2 (v2) (version 2) | ecosystem: Host-associated > Mammals > Digestive system >...
GCGACAAGGCGGCCCACAAGAAGATCGTGGAGAAGCCGCAGATGGACCTGTTCGCGCCTCCCGACGAGAATACGCAATTGCTGAAGGACGAGATTCGTCGCATCAAGCCCGAGGAGATGACCCCGATACAGGCGCTGCAATGCCTGATGGACCTGAAGGAGAATTACGGGAAATGACACAACGTGTCATCCTGAGCGCAACGAAGTGGAGTCGAAGGATCTATGTTAGATTTCGCCGCCTTACAAGATTTTGTCTACGGGAACCGGGTGTTCGATTCGGACCACCACGGGCTCGATCATTGGCGCCAGGTGGAATTCAACGGGCTCATGCTTGCGCCTTCGACAGGGGCGGACATCACGGTGGTGCGCCTGTTCGCGCTTTTTCACGACAGCAAACGCGAAGACGACGGCTACGACGGCGAACATGGCGAGCGCGGTGCGGCTTTTGCCAGGGAATGCTTTGAAAAGGGGCTTCTCGAAATCACGCAGGAGCAGTTCGACAAACTTTACCATGCCTGCTTTTTCCATACGAAGGAACATCAGGCTGGCGATGCGACCATCGACACGTGCTACGACGCCGACCGCCTTGACCTGGGCCGCGTGGGGATGTCACTCAAACCCGAGAAGATGGCGACCGCTCCGGGTGCAAAAATCGCCCGCAAGTCCTTGCAGGCGAATGTAGATGTCTACGAAATGCGCGAGTGGCTCAAGTCACTCTAGCCTTCGATCCAGTTCATCCTTCCGGTAAACTGAACCTGTTCGGGGATGGCCTCGAACGTGCAGCTGATTTCGACGGCCGCGTTCTTGGGGAGCGCGGAAACGCCCACGGCGGTGCGGGCGTGCTTGCCGGCTTCGCCGAGAATCTGTACCGCGAGCTCGCTGGCGCCGTTCAGTACGGCGGGTTGTTCATGGAAATCGGGCGCGGACTGGACGAACCCCTGCATCTGCACGAGCCTGAGAGTTTCTCCGTGCTGCAGTTGCGTCATGGCGGCGGCGATGTTGTTCAAGAGGCAGATGCGTGCGGCTTCGGTAGCCTTTTCGGTCGGAAGTTCGGTCGGGACGGTTCCCGTGTAGGCGGAAAAGTCGCCCTTGACGCTCGGGAGCTGTCCCGAAACGACGATGGTGTTGCCAAAACGCGTTGCCGGGACGTATGCCGCGAGCGGTACGGGGCATTCGGGAAGTGTGAGCGCCAATTCTTCGACTTTCTTCTTGATATCCATGATTAGTCTTTCCTCTTCGTCATTAAATATACTTACTTCTTCTTGAGCACCTTCGTAAAGCAGAAGGCGCAAAGGGCCGTGATTGCGGTCCACGACGCAATCATGAAAATGAGTCCGCTGGTGGTGAATTCTGCGTCCATGCTAGTTCTCCTTTACGGCGTCGGCCGCATTGTCGGTTTCGTCGGAGTTGCCGACGGCCACTTTCTTGATTTCCTTGCTGCGTCCCTTCTCGGCGGGGCCGCCCTTGCGCCAGGCGTAGGCGATGGCGACGTTCAGGAGGATGAATAGCAACAGCAGGAATCCGCGGAAGGCCCAGGTGAAGCCTACCTGTGGGAAGGTATGCCCGAGGAAGGTGACGGTCGCGGCCGGGTCCACGTTGCTGAGCGTGATGAACGGGAGGCCGTCCGTCGCGGTGAACGAGACGAGAAGCACGATCAGGTAGATCGGGCACACGTACAGGATGATGGGGCGCAGGAAGCGCGGAAGCTTGACGAGGGCGCCGTCGTTCATGGTCGCGAAGGCTTCGTTTTCACCCGGTTCGATTTCCACTTCGGCAGGGAGGTCTCCGCAGGCCTGGGCGTCCTTTGCCTTGCGGCGCCCGAGTACGATGCTGAAGAGAATTGCCTGGATCATGCCCACGAACACGATGAGGTACGTGCCGCCCCAGAAGTCGAGTTCGTCGACCGTGCCCGCGGCAAGGCCGAAGATGGCGGTGAGGCTACCGATGAACGTGATGGTGCTGACCGTGGTGACGGATTTTTTGCGCGTGAACTTGAGGTCGTCTTCGCAGAAGCTGATGAGCGGCTGGATAATGGAAATCGCGCTCGTGATGCCCGCGAAGAACAGCATGGCGAACCAGACCGTCTGCAGGAACCCGCCGAGCGGGAGCGTGCCGAATACGTAAGGCATCGTCTGGAATCCGAGCCCGAAGGTGCCGAGCTTGGCGCATTCCTCGATGTTCGCGCCAGCGATGAGTACTGCCATCGGGATGACGACCGTACCGCCGATAATCACTTCGGCAAAGCCGTTCGTGGCGCTAGCCGTAAGCGAAGAAAGCACGAGGTCTTCCTTGGGCTTGAGGTAGCTCGCGTAGCAGAAGATGATGGCCATGCCGAGGCTCATGGTGAAGAATACCTGGCCGGCCGCCGCCATCCATACCTTGGGGCTTGCAAGTTCGGAGAGGTCGGGGTTCCACATGAATGCGAGACCCTTGCCGATGCCCGGGAGCGTAAGCACGCGTACCACCAGCACGAGGCCGAGGATAAGCAGGATGGGCATGCAGATCTTGTTCGCGCGTTCGATGCCCTTGCGCACGCCGAACGAAAGTACTACCATGTTCGCGGCGAACGTAATCAGGAAGAAGATGATTGCCACGGGGATGCCGCCGACGCATGTCTTGAGCATGATGTAGTTGCCGAAGAACTCCGTCATCTTTTCGGGGCCCTGCGCGACGATTTCCATGAGCGTGCCTGTCGCCGAGTAGAATGCGAACGCGAGAATCCACGACTGGATGAATCCATAGTAGAAGATGATGAAGATGGGCGGCAAAAGCCCGAGCGAGCCGAGGTACTTTGCCCAGGGCTTCTTCTTGTGGAAAATGATGTGGTAGGTGCTCGGGGAGGTACCGTAGTTGTGGTAGCCGGCGTAGCGACCGAGCGTCCATTCGATCCATGCGAGGGGAATCCCGAGGAATACGAATGCGATGAGGTAGGGGATGATGAATGCGCCACCGCCATTTGTTGCCGCCTGGACAGGGAAACGCAGGAAATTGCCGAGGCCGACTGCCGAACCGGCAACAGCCAGGATGACTCCTATTTTGGAGCCCCAGTTTTCACGATTGTTTTGCATGCCTAAAATTTAAACAAAAATATATGGCGTGAATGCGTTATATGAAACAGAACGTGCGGGGAATAAGGAAAAATGTCATTTTTTACAGATAAAATCTCTTTTTGGCGAATTTGGGGAGTGTATATTTGGATACGGAACCAAAAAGGAGAAACTATGAATAAAAAAATTATTGCAATCTTGTTGCTCGCATTTGCATCCCTTGTATCGGCATCCGGCATTTCGTGGAAAACGTTCGATATAAAGACCGGCCCGCTGGCTGCTACATGGGACAGAATAGGTTCCTCGACAATGGGGTGGTCGCTTTCGCTCGTGAAGCCGATTACCCCCTATGTGGGCGTCGGTGCCATGGCCGAAGTCGCGTTCAATGCGTCTGCTTGCGAAGATTGCGTCGATTACCGTTTCGACGAGCTTTCCGAGGGCCTGCTTGTGAACATGAATGTCCCTATTGTGGGTGGTTTCGGCTTGATAGGCAATTTCATGTTCCTTGTCAATTTTCAGGATGGCAAGGTGGAGGGGCTTTACTATATGGACCCGTTCCCGCTCGATGCATATGATGCCGACGGAAACCCCATCATAGCCTATTCAATATCCGAGGACAACAACAATTATTACAACGAGTCGTTTATGTTTCGCTCCAATCTGGGGATTTCATGGCGGACACAGAGCCAGCGTTTCGGCGTGGAATTTTACCCGCTGGATATAGCCGTCATTGACAGTGATTCCCGCATGACGTTCTCGCTGAATGTAGTGGTGAGGGTGTTCTAATGACTTGCGCGATGCGCGCGTATTACCTCAGCCGGATTTTCTTCTGCCCGTAGATGCACTGCCCACCATTGCATACGTAGGCGACGGTGCACACGATGAAGAATGCGGGCAACAGGTCGAACCCGAAGATTTCTGCGCCCACGAGGATGGGGGCGAAAAGCGTGTTGGTGGCGGCACCGAAGACGGCGGCATAGCCGAGCGCCGCGGCAAGCGGGAGCGGGACGCCAACGATTGTGGCAAGGACCGTGCCGAGAGTCGCGCCGATGGTAAATAGCGGGGTGACTTCGCCGCCTTGGAAACCTACTGAGAGCGTGACGATGGTGAAGAGCATCTTCAGAATCCAGTCCCAGGCGTAGATGGAGCTGGCGGCGTCTTGCGCGGAGCCCGCGAAAATCATGTCGGTGAGGTTCGTGCCGAGGCCGGAGTAGCGCCCCTGCCAGCAGAGAAGCAAAAGTACGCTGAGCGCAACGCCCATGATGGCGACGCGCTTGACGGGGTTCGGGATTTTTTCCGCAAAGAACTTCTTCGAAAGCGGGAGGAGCCTTGCGAATCCACCGCCGACAATCCCGAAGATGATGCCGAGAGCGGCGAGCCTCAGGATGAAGTAAATGTCTAGGCCTGCATTGCCGTAAAAGAGTCCGGCGAGGTTCCAGTCTGGCGAGAAACTGTTCAGGTCCAGCGTGAATCGGGCAATTCCGAGCATCTCGGAGACCTTGTATGCTGTAACTGCGGCGACGGTCGCGGGGAGGAGTGCAGCCATTTCGAGGTGGCCAGCCAGCAAAATCTCGATGGAAAGCGCGATGGCCGCCATCGGGGTCTGGAAGAGTCCCGCGAAACCTGCCGCCATACCCGACACGAGCAAGATGCGGGGAGCGTTTTCCACATGGATTTTCGAGCTGATGTTATGGCCGAGGGTAGCGCCAATCTGCATCGCGACGCCTTCGCGGCCGGAACTTCCGCCGAAGAGGTGCGTGACCCACGTCGTTACCATGATGAGCGGAATCAAGCGGAGCGGAATTTCGCTTTCTTTGCCATGCGCGACGTCGAAGACGATTCCCATGCCGCGTTCGGAGCCCTTGCCGATTTTCTTGTACGTGAGTACGATGGCGATACCGCCCAATGCGAGTGCCGGAATCCAGTATAGCGGGTTTGCGTCACGGATATCGCCGACGCGTTGCAATATCTGCCCGAAAAATGCGGTGAGTGCGCCGACGATGGCCCCGAGTACGAGTGCGGCACCCACGAGAACCGGTTGCGAGAGCCAGTGCCTAATCTTTTCGCGAATTTTCGCCTTGGCCCTGCGGATGACTTCTTCCTTCATCTCGGGGCTTAGGCTGTTGTAGATGTCTTGCCAGCGGTTCTTGTCCATATCGGGTCCTTTTTCCGCCGCCAAATTTAGAAAAAACTACTTGAACTCGCTCTTGATTTTTACCGAGCCGCCACGTCCGTACTGGTCCTTGTATTTGAGAGTCCATTCGAACGGGCCTCTCGGATAGGTGTTTGAAATGTTGAGCAGACGATAGGAATAATACTTGGCAAGGTCGGGCAATTCCCAACCGTGGCAGTATCCGGCTGTAGGTTGCTTGTAGAATGTATGAGAAAGTATCCCGCAACCGTAATCGTTTAGGGATGCCGAGAACTGGCAAGAATCCTTTTGGTAGAAGGCTTGGAAAATGTAGTCGCGTTCGTTGTAGATTCCGTCTTCTGGTTTTAAGCGTAGGCTATTGTCGTTTATGCGGGAAGCGAGATCTTCTATGGAATCCAGTTTGTCGGCCTTGACAATCAGGGAGTATTCTTCCTTGTCCCAGCCCGCAAAGTCGGGTATAATGTCGTCGGCATAGAGAATAATCCCTTCGGGAAGTCCCTCGGCTTCAAGTTGATAGTTTCCTTCGTAATGGTAGAGGGTCGTGCAACTTTCTTTGCGGAAAGTCGAGAGGAAATTCCTGGCCCTGTTTTCGTTGAACGCGGGAAAGTCTGCGTAGGGGATGAATGACGTCAAGGCGCTGTCGCCAAGATTGACGTCGATGAGCAAAAGTTTATCGGTACTTCCTGAGGCGTAGGTGCCGCCGACATATGCAACGCAACCTCTCTGGGCGCATTTGAACATCCCGTCTAAAGAAAATTCACAGTCGCTAACGTTGAAAAATCCCGTGTCGAGTTTTTCGTCTTCTACCGGGTAGAGCATCCTGAAACGTCGCGGTCGAGTTTCTGTTGCTTCGATGTGCCTAAAGACAGAATCGATATCGACTTTGGCGTAATAGGGTTTGCTGCTGGAAGATGAATTCTTGACGCTGCTGCTGAGATCTTTTGGAGAGGGTTCGCTAGAAGAGCTGGAAGCCGGCTCTTGTTTCGATGAACTTGAAACGTCGCTTGAACTGGAACTTGTCTTAGAACTGGAGGTGGAATCTGTCGCAGAACTTGAAGATGTAACGGAACTTGAAACTGGAGTAGAACTTGAAACGGGGGAGGATGACAGGCTTATGGAAGAGGCTCCCTCGGAGATTTCGTCCACGACGACCAGGGATTCGTCGGAGGACTCAGAACACCCCGCGAAGATGGCCAAGGCCACGAGCAGATGGAAATAGACTGATTTCATGAGTCCCCCTACAAATTAACAATGAATATAAATAAAAAAGAACGGAATAGTACATTCCGTTCCTTGAAAAAAATGTTTTCGTGCGCTTACTTGTTGTTCGCGCGGATGAGGTTGAGGGCCGAACCCGCCTTGAACCATGCCCACTGCTGTTCGTTGTAGGTGTGGCAGAGGGCGATGTTATCGATGGAGCCGTCCTTGTGGTGGGCGACGAGCGTGAACTCGGAACCCGGGGCGAACTTGGTGAGGCCCACGATATCGAACACGTCCTGTTCCTGGATCTTATCGTAGTCGGCTGCGTTCTTGAAGGTGAGGGCGAGCATGCCCTGCTTCTTGAGGTTCGTTTCGTGGATGCGGGCGAAGCTCTTCACGATCACGGCCTTCACGCCGAGGAAGCGCGGTTCCATAGCGGCGTGTTCGCGGCTACTTCCTTCACCATAGTTTTCGTCACCGATTACGATGGAGCCCGTGCCCTTGGCCTTGTAAATCTTCGCAAGTTCCGGAACTTCCTTGTATTCACCGCACTGGCAGAGAACCTTGTTCGTTTCGCCGTTGAAAGCGTTCACGGCGCCGATGAGCATGTTGTTCGAAATGTTTTCGAGGTGACCGCGGTAGTTGAGCCACGGACCGGCCATGGAGATGTGGTCGGTGGTGCACTTGCCCTTGGCCTTGATGAGGAGCGGGGCACCGGCGATGTCCTTGCCGTCCCAGGCGGCGAACGGGGCGAGGGCCTGGAGGCGCTTGCTTTCGGGGTTGATGGAAACGGTAATCTTGGAACCGTCTTCGGCAGGAGCCTGGTAGCCGGCATCCTTGACTTCGAAGCCCTTCGGCGGAAGTTCGCACTGTTCCGGCGGGTCGAGCTTAACGGCTTTGCCTTCGTTGTTCACGAGGGTGTCGGTCATCGGGTTGAAGCGAATGTCGCCGCTGAGCGCTGCAATCACGGCCATGAGCGGGGAGGCAACGAATGCGTGAGTGTTCGGGTTGCCGTCGGCGCGCTTTGCAAAGTTGCGGTTAAAGCTGTGGACGATGGTGTTGAGTTCCTTCTTGTCGGCTCCGGCGCGGTCCCAGCGGCCAATGCAAGGTCCGCAGGCGTTCGTCATGATGGTGGCACCGAACTGCTTGAACAGGTCGATGAGGCCGTCGCGTTCGGCGGTGTAGCGCACCTGTTCGCTCCCCGGGTTGATGAGGAGCGGGCACTTCGGGGAAAGACCCTTGGCGAGGGCCTGCTTGATCATGTTCGCCGCCATGAACAAATCTTCGTAGCTGGAGTTCGTGCAGCTACCGATGAGGGCGGCACTTACGACCGGCGTAGATTCCGGCTTGGTTTCGGTGGCTTTGAGGCTTTCTGCCATGTCGGTCACGGCAAAAGCGCGGTCCGGGCTGAACGGGCCGTTGAAGTGCGGCACGAGCGTGTTCAAGTCGATTTCAACAACGCGGTCAAAGTACTTTTCCGGATTTGCTTCGACTTCGGGGTCGGCCTTGAGGTGTTCTGCAATCTTGTCGGCAGCGGCGGCAACGTCGGCACGGCCGGTGACCTTGAGGTAGCGGCTCATGGAATCGTCGTAGCTGAAGGTGGAGCATGTTGCGCCCACTTCGGCACCCATGTTCGCAATCGTTGCCTTGCCGGTAGCGGAGAGGCTGCGTGCGCCTTCGCCGAAGTATTCGATAATGGCGTTGGTGCCACCCTTAACGGTGAGGATGCCTGCGAGCTTGAGGATGATGTCCTTGGCGGTTGCGAAGCCCTGGAGCTTGCCGGTGAGCTTCACGCCGATCATCTTCGGGTACTTGAGTTCCCAGGGAAGGCCCACCATGGCGTCCACGGCGTCTGCACCGCCCACGCCAATCGCGAGCATGCCGAGGCCGCCAGCGTTCACGGTGTGGGAGTCGGTACCGATCATCATTCCGCCCGGGAATGCGTAGTTTTCGAGCACCACCTGGTGGATGATGCCTGCACCCGGGAGCCAGCAGTCAATGCCGTACTTGGCAGACACGGACTGGAGGAAATCGTAAACTTCCTTGCTTTCTTCCTTCGCGCGGGGGAGGTCCTTTTCGACACCTTCGCGAGCGATAATCAGGTGGTCGCAGTGCACGGAGCTCGGCACGGCCACGCGGGCCTTACCGGCGGTGGTAAACTGGAGCAGGGCCATCTGGGCGGTAGCATCCTGCATGGCCACGCGGTCGGGGTGGAATTCGGCAAAATCCTTGCCGCGTTCATAGGTCCTGTTCTCGGCGCCATCGATCAGGTGGCTGTAGATAATCTTTTCGGCGAGGGTGAGCGGACGGCCCAGCTGCTTGCGGGCAGCTTCAACGCGGGCAGGAATGCGGGCGTAGACGCCCTGGATCATGTCGAAATTGAAAAGCATAGTTACCTCTTAAATTTTCGGGCGTAAAGATAGAAAAACGGCTCCGTTTAGTCGAGCCTAAAAGCTATCTTTGGGCGCATGGATAGAGCACGCCGCCGCAAATTCGGTCAGAATTTTTTGGATGAACCTACCGCGAAACTGATCGCGGATGACTTGCCTGCGGCGGCGGGCGAGCATGTGCTGGAAATCGGCCCTGGGCACGGCGCCCTGACCGAGCACCTGCTGGACCGCGCCGTGCAACTCACTGCCGTCGAAATCGACGAGCAGTGCGTCGAATTTTTGTGCCAAAAATTCCAGGGCCGCGAGAATTTCCACATCGAGAACATCAACTTCCTGAAATTCGACCTGCAGGCGTTCCTGGATGCTCATTCGAAGCCCTGGGTCACCGGGAACCTGCCGTACAACGTCTCGACCGCCATCATCGCGGGCCTTATGCCGAGACTCCACCTCACGAAGGGGTTCATGGGCATGGTCCAGCTTGAGGTTGCCGAACGCATCTGCGCCGCCCCGTGCAGCAGCAACTACGGAAGTCTCTCCGTACTCGTGTCTGCCTTTGCCGATACTCAGATATTGCGGAAAATCGGGCCCGAACATTTTACGCCGCGCCCGAACGTGGACAGCGCCACGATGCTCCTTACGCCCAAGGCAAACCCGCTCGAGGCTCCCGAAGGCTTTTTCGACTTTGTCCGCGCCGCTTTTACGCAAAAGCGCAAGACGCTTGCCAACTCGTTTGGCCGTAACTACGACAAGAAAAAAATCCAGGAAGCCATTGAACTCCTGGATTACCCGACTACGGTGCGTGCCGAAGAACTTTCTCCGGCGCAGTTCCTTGAATTCTACCGCGTTATCGTGGGGTAGGCGCTACCTCTATTTTCCCTAGCAGCTTACGAGCAGCGCCACGAGGCCTGCGAACATCGCGACTTTCACGAGTTTTTGGGAACGGCGGTAATTTCTCTTGTGCGCGAACACGATGATGAGCGCTACGCACGGCGTGATGATGGCACCGGCAACAATCAGGAACATCGTGGGGTAGAAGCCTTGCACCACGGGGAGCGGGAGCAATGCCCAGCAGAACAGCGTGATGAGTCCGGCGAGTCGCCTCGCTACATCGGAACCGGCAATCAGCGGGAAAGTCATGATGCCCGCCTTGAGGTCGCCAGTTTCGTCTTCCAGATCCTTGTAGATTTCGCGGGCAGTTGTCAGTAAAAAAGCGAACAACATAGCTGGGTATAGGTAACCGATTTTGTCGGCGAGGCCCAGCGAGAAAGTCTCGGTTTCGCGAAGGCCGGTGGGGTAGAAAAGGCAAAGGAAGAGCGGGGTCGCGCACATGAGGGCGACCGTCATGTTCTTTAAGAGCGGGATGTGCTTGAGCCACTTGTTGTATGCGACCAGGAGCACCGTGAGTAATACGAAGAAAACCGCGGAGGTGAAGCCTGTTTCGGTGATGAGGCTTTCGGCAATCCCGCACGCGATTCCGAGGACGAGCAGGACAATCCAGGATATTTTAGCGACGCCCATCGGGACCTTGCCGGTTACGAGCGGGCGTTCCGGGCGGTTCACGCGGTCTGTTTCCAGGTCCCAGATGTCGTTCTGGATGTTCGCAAAACCGATTGCACACGCGAAGCCCAGTGTCTGTAGCACAAGCGTTGTCCAGCTGATTCCCATGTCCTGCGTGGGCATGGCCGAGAGCAGGTAGTAACCGATGGAAAGCGTCACCATCGCGATGACGATATTGACGGGCCGGGACATTTTGAAAAGGTGCAGGAGCATGGTATAAATATACATTAGATTAAACGCTGCGGTGAAAAAACTATATTTACCCTATGCCGTTTTTTACCAAAAGCAACCTTGTAGACTTGCGCGCGGAAGCCGAACAGCTTTCGATTTGCGTGGAGCATTTCCTGTATGCGTCGGAGCATATCAACGAAGGCGATTACAAGACGAAGGGCTTTTACGACAACTGTATCGAAAAGTGCAACGGACGCCTCAAGGCTATCCACTTTTTGATGGAATCGATTCGTCAGAATAGACCCGTCACGGAAGAGGAACTCGAGAAGACGTTGCCCGATTTTTTAAATTGCAAGAAAGATGCTAAATAACGAATTCGATGACGAACCGGAACCGCTCCGTCGCGTAAAGCCGACCCGCCGCGATCACCGCAGCAGGCGTATCGACGTGATGCGTGAGCTGGAATCGGGCGTGGTAGACGAGCGCCCGGTCAAGGAACGTTTCAGTCGCGAATTCAAGAATCCCCGCATCAAGAAAATCAAGGACCCGCTCGAAAAAATCGACGAGAAGGATTGCGTCGAGGGCTTGGTGGTCGAAGTACACCGCCGCACTTGTGAAGTTCGGTTAGACGAAAAAAATCTCTCGTCTCTCGTCCCTTCGGCAGGCTCAGGGCAGGCTTCTCGTCTCTCGTCTAACACGGTTACCGCCATGTACCGCGCGACGACGTCGAAGGCGCTAGGGGAATTTCCGGCGGTGGGCGACCGCGTGCTTTTGGGGCAGGTGAACGAGGACGAAGATAGCGGTGAAGGCGTAGGCTCGCAGAAGTACTGCGTGGTGCGCGTGCTCCCGCGAAAGAGCGAACTCAAGCGCCCCGGCCCCCGCGACAGCTTTAGGCGCAAGCTTACCCTGGCCGCGAATATCGACCAGGTGGTGATTGTCGCGAGCGTGACGCAGCCGGAGTTCAACTACGGATTCATGGACCGCTTCTTGCTTGCGGCGAACCTGAACAACCTGCCGTTCGTGCTGGTGCTGACCAAGATGGACCTGCTGCCGAACGGCGAGGCCGACCTGAACGACGATATCCGCGACTTCATGAGCATCGTGGACAAGGTGATTCCCGTGAGTGTCAAGACGGGTATCGGCCTGGAACGCCTTCGCGAGGAACTGCTGGGCAAGTCCTCGGTGTTCAGCGGGCAGAGCGGCGTGGGCAAGTCTACGCTGGTGAATGCGCTGGTGCCGGGTGCGGAACTCGAGACGGGGGCCGTGCGTGAACGCGACGGGAAGGGAAGGCATACGACGACTTCTTCGAGCCTGTTCGACTTTCCGGGTGGCGGCTACGTAATCGATACGCCGGGCATTAGGAGCATCGGTATTGCCGATGGCGACGACGATATGGACGGCGAGACCTTGGCGAAGATTTTCCCGGGATTTTTCGAGGGAGACCTGTTCACCTGCAAGTACAGCAATTGCAAGCATTTGAAGGAACCGGGCTGCTCTGTGCGCGCTGCGGTGGAGTCGGGCAAGCTTTCGCGGGCACGCTATGCGAGTTATATTCGTATATTGAATTCTAGGAACTAGAGGATTTGGATTAAATGGATATTGCGGTCAAAATTACCTTGGTGGCGTCGCTTGTACTGATGGGGTACAACATTTCGGAGTTTATCTTGAGTTATGAATCCGTTTGCGAAAAGACGGAGGAATTCCGGAAAATGGTCGACGAGGTCCAGGAAGGCGCTATCAGGCGTTCCAACTTTATCCTTTCGCTTTTCTTGTCCACCGTGTTTACCGCGCTCACCTATTGGGCTGGTCTTGCGCTGTGGATTACGGCCGTAGTTGCCCTTAAACTGCTTTTTTCGCTGTGTTGCTCCGACTTGACGCTGCTCCATGTGCTGCGCGTGGGCGACTTGACTAAAAAATTCTATATGCTGAGCAAGGTCGATTCGCTGGTCAATGCCGCACTTGGCCTCGGAATTGCTATGATTGTGGTACTCTGATATGAAAAACAAGAAGAATCATTTGAGTTTGTTGAAGGTCCTGGTGGTTGCCTTGGGCTTATTCTTCGCGTCTGCGTCTGCGCAGAATGCTGCTGGCGTCAGTGCGGCTCCCGTTTCCGATGCTAGCACCATCCGTACACCGCTCTTTTTGGGCGCATCCCTCGGCTTTGGTTCCGGCACGGGCGTAGGTACGGAACGCGGCCTCGGGCTCAGGCAAATTGAGCCTATGCTGGGAGTGTGGCTCCCAGGGCTTGGCTTTGCGCGCGTGGGCTACGGGTTCTTCGACTTTAACGAGGAGGCCGACGACGGCGACGATTACGAGGTGGAGCATTCCGACTTCGATATCGAACTGGGCGTCCACCTGCTCGGGCAGCTTTACCTTGTCGGTAATTATTCCCGCGTCAAGGAACTGAGTGATTTGGGCGACGTGGCCTGGAACGAGTGGGGCGCCGGTTTTGGTTCCCTGCTGCACCTCTTCGGTAAGGGTGTCCTCTTTGCGGAGGTAAGCTACCGCTGGGTGTTGGAACATTACGATCCCTTTGTCAACAAGAAGGTTTCGGGCAGCCGCCTGCAGTTTAATATCGGATTCATCACCTATGTCTTCTAGCGGTCGCAAGAATGTGGCCGTGCTGGGCGGCGCGTTCGACCCGGTGCACAAGGACCATGTGACGGTCGCGAAGACTTGCCTCGACCGCGGTTTTTGCGACGAGGTGTGGTTCATGCCTAGCCCCGACCGCTGGGACAAGACTCTTAATGCAAGCCCCGAAGACCGTTTTGCCATGCTGGAACTCGCGTTCTCCGGCGACAAGCGCCTGGTGCTCTCGGATTTGGAAATCCGTCAGGGCGACTACCGCGGTTCGTACATCTTCTTGATGGGGCTCAAGGAAGAATTTCCGGACATCAATTTCCGCCTACTGACCGGTGCCGATACGTACGACGGCATTCCGCGCTGGCGCGACCCGCTCAACTTTTACGGGACGAACTACAACGGCCACCTGCTTTTACGTGATATTGAGTTAATCGTGTTTGCACGCAAAGGCTACGGCAAGCCCGACTTGGAAAAGCATGTGGCCAACGGCTATGCGCCCCTGCTGTGGCTTGGGCCCGAGGAAGGTTTCAACGGGAAGTATTCGAGCACCGAAATCCGGCGTTCGCTCTTGAAGAACCGCGAAAAATGCCCCGAGGGCCTGGAGCCCTCGGTGTACCGTTACATCATCGACAACGATTTGTACCGCGCGTAAGGACGCCGGTAAAAGCTAGCTAGCGGAGCGGGAATTCCTTGTAGTCCTGCACGCCGAATTCCTGGCGCAGGTAGTCCCAGCGCACCAGGCGGTTCTTCCAGTAGTACTTGCGGTACAGGCGGCGTGCCACGCGGCTCGTGAGTTCGTACGGGATAGTGTGGTGGTCGTCGGCGACGCTTTCCATCGAGATGCGGAAGTCCAGTTCGCCATTCACGACGTCAACAGTCTCGCCGACCTGTACGTCGGGGATGTGGCTCACATCGACCATCGTCGCGTCCATGCACACGCGGCCGAGAATCGGGCACAGCTGTCCGCGGATAAAGACGAATCCCTTGTTGTACTCGCCGCGCAGGTAGCCGTCGCCGTAACCGATGGCGATGGTCGCGATGCGCGTGGGCTGCTGGGCCATCCAGTAACCGCCGTAGCTCACCGTCTCGCCGGGCTTCACGTCGTGGATGTGGCGGATGGTAGACTTGATTTTCATGACGGGCTTGATGGGCCACGGGGAAGGTGCAGCACCCATGCAGTTGTAGCCGTAGAGCGCAAGGCCCGGGCGTACCATGTCAAAATGGCTCTCGGGGCGCGTAAGCGTACCCGCGGAACTTGAGCAGTGGCAGATTTCGGGGCGGAGGCCTTCGGCTTCCAAAACGTCGACAAGGCGCGTGAAGCGTTGGATTTGGATGTCGGTCTTCGGATTCCCCGGCATGTCGGCCGTAGCGAGATGCGTGAACATGCCTTCGAAATGCAGGTTCTTGAGGGAGAGTGCCGCACGGATGTTGTTGAAGTCTTCGGCGTCGAAGCCGTAGCGGTTCATGCCCGTATCGATGGCGAGGTGCGCCTTGCAGGTGGTACCCGTATCGCGCAGGAACTGGTCGAACGCCATGGCGGTACGGATGTCCGTGATGGCGGCGGTCAGCTGGAATTCGACGAAGTAGGCGAAGTCTGCCGGAGTGCAGGGACCGAGTACGAGAATCGGCAGGTCCATGCCGTACTGGCGCAGCAGCATGCCTTCGCTAATGTGGGCTACTCCCAGGTAGTCGGCTCCGCCGAACTTGGCGGCAAACGAGCAGGCGAGGCTCCCGTGGCCGTAGGAGTCGGCCTTGACGGGCAAAAGGATCTTGGTATTCGCAGGAATCTGGCTGCGGATAAATTGAATGTTGTTGCAGAGGGCGTCTAGGTTGATTTCAATCCAGTTCGGGCGAGCAATCTTGTTCAGGTCGGGAGGGGTAGCTAAAAGTTTCATGGTAAGAATAATATAGGAAACTCTGCAGTTCGAGGCTACTGGGAATGGCCAATAAGGCCCCGTTGGGCCCCCGGAGCCTTCTAGATTGGAATAGATTCAGTTGAGATATATTTTTGTAAAAACCGGAAAAGCGGATTTTTGCTGAATCGCTTTTCGCACTAGCATCGGCGCGCCATCCCTTGCCAGGCCTGAGTTTACAATTGAATCCATGAAAAATTGTTTACGTGTCGCCACGCAACGGAAAAATTTTTTCTTTATAGTTTAGGATTGAAAGGAAAATAAGAATCGTTCTTTATCCGAATAAAGGAACGGATTCAGAACGGAAATACATACAAAATAATTCCTTGAATTAGCCGTTTTATTCCATCGACATCGTGCTCTCAAGAATGCCCCGCCTTCGGGGTAGTGAATCTCCTTATTCCCATATAAAAACAATCCTACAAATAGGAGGATAAAATCATGAAAAAGACAACACAAACCACGGAATCGTTCATCGCGTCCCTGATGCCGGATTCCGACAGGAGGATGTGGCGCATTGCTGGCGTCTCGTTCCTTGTCGCGATTGCCCTGTGCTTTTGGGCGGCTGCGTATGAACGGCTCATTGAAGACATCATCTTCGAGAAATCGGAGACCGTCGAAATCGAAGCCACCATGAACATCGTTGAACACAAGGAGGAAAAAAAGCAGGTACAGAAACAGGAAAAAAAGAAAAGGGAAATCATTCGCAAAAGGCCTGGCGGCGGCGGTAAGCCGGTGAACAAGGGGAATCCACGCGCACCCGAAAGACGAGGGGTTCTCAAGTTGCTCACCGCGCAGACGCACAATGCAAGTGCCATGGTTTACGATTTGGTGGACCAGAAATTCGCGAGGGATATTGACAAGGTTCTCAAGAGCACCAACGGCTTGCAGGTGACCGGAAAAACGCAGATTGCGGGAGTCCGCCAGGGTAAGCTGGATGCCGGCTTCAATCCGGGAGTCGCCTCGGGCGGGAGCGGGGGAATCGGGGATGCGATGGCGAGCCTTGTTGGGGGCGCCGCCGGAGCGATCTCGACCCAGGCCATGGGAAACTTGAAGACTCCTTCCGAGAGAGATATCGACATGGGTCAGGGAACCTCGGCGCGCTCCGCTTCGGATATTATGAAGGTGGTGCGCCAGCGGACCCCGGGCCTGCGCCATATATACAACAAGTTCCTCAAGAAACGGCCTGGTTTCCAGGGCAAGGTCACGTTGCAGTTCACGGTATCTCCGGGCGGGGAAGTCATCAGCATCGCGGTGATTGCTTCTACGACGGGGTACGCTGAATTCGACGCCGATATCAAGAGGGCTGTTGGTCGGTGGACCTTTACTAAGGTGAAATCGGGCAATACGACGGTAACAATCCCGTTTACGTTTACGGAGTAACCATTTGGAGCTGAACAATATTAAATAGATTTTTACATTTTAGGCCGACGACGTCACTGTCGCCGGCTTTTACATCTAGAAGGTACAGGATTATGACCGACCCACGCATTACGAAATTGGCAGAGAATCTGATTAACAACGCGATTGCCCTCAAGGCGGGCGAGAATATACTTATCGAGACTACGGATGTTCCCGACGAAGTGGCCGTAGAGCTTGTCAAGGCTGTCGAGAAAGTTGGCGGCAATGCCTTCGTGCATAACAGCCGTAGCCGGATCCGTCGCCAGGTCATCAAGTCCGCTAGCGACGAACAGATGAAACTCAGCGCCGACCTCGCGCTCGCCGAGATGATGAAAATGCAGGCCTACATCGCCATCCGCGGTGCCGACAATGCGATGGAGAACAGCGATATCGACGACGCGAAGATGCTCAAGTACCGCATGATGACCAAGGAAGTGCTCGACTACCGCGTTAAAAAGACTCGCTGGTGCGTGCTTCGCTGGCCGAACCCCTCCATGGCGCAGGGCGCCAAGATGAGCACCGAGGCGTTCGAGGACTTCTATTTCAAGGCATGCCTCGCCGATTACCCCAAGATGGCCAAGGCCGCGCAGGGCCTGGTGGACCTGATGAACAAGACGGATAAGGTGCGCCTCGTGGCCAAGGATACCGATATCAGCTTCAGCATCAAGGATATCCCGGCGGTGCCGTGTTGCGGTAACATGAACATCCCCGACGGCGAAGTCTATACGGCTCCGGTGCAGGGAAGTATCGAAGGCGTTATCCACTACAACACGCCGACGCTTTACGAAGGCAAGTTCTTCAGCGGCGTGCGCCTGGAATTCAAGGATGGCAAGATTGTCAAGGCCACCTGCGAGCAGGGCGATGAAAAGAGCCTGAACGCCATCTTCGATACCGACGAGGGTGCCCGTTACGTGGGCGAGTTCGCCATAGGCTTCAACCCGTTCGTGAATGAGGCCATGTGCGACATTCTGTTTGACGAAAAGATTGCGGGTTCCATCCACTTTACGCCGGGTATGTGCTACGACGATGCCTACAACGGAAACCAGAGCGCCATCCACTGGGATCTGGTGCTCATCATGCGTCCGGAATTCGGCGGTGGTGAAATCTGGTTCGACGACAAGCTCATCCGCAAGGACGGCCTGTTCGTTGTTGATGAACTCAAGTGCCTCAACCCAGACCAGCTGGGTTAAAGGCCCTGATACTGCCGGGGATTAAACGCCCAGGCAGTTGTCCATCGCTGCAATAATCTTCTTCTTGTCCATGTGCTGGCCAATGAAGACGAGACGGATGATGCGGTCTCCGTATTCGGCGTCCCATACCTTCAGCAGGTCGGGATTCTCACGCAAGATCCTCTTTTGTTCTTCTTCGCTTTCGCTGGCGAACCACGGTCCGAAATTCTGGGCGGACGCCTGCTTGCCGGCCTGTTCGAACAGATAGCTGTTGTTGCGTTCGTCTTCGAACCACACGAGACCCTTGGTACGGATGATGCTCGTGGGGTAGTTGTCGAGGAACGTCTCGAAGCGGTCGCGGACTAGCGGGCGGCGGCGTTCGTACACGAAAGTACCGATGCCGTATTCGTCGCCGTGCGGATGGTCCTTGTCGTGGTGGTGGCCGCAGTGGCACACGCCATGCTCGTGGTCGCAGTGGCTGTGGTCTTCATGATCGTGGTCATCATCGTCATGATGGTGGTGATGTTCATGCTCGTCGTGGTCATCATCATGGTCGTGGTGGTGATGCTCATGTTCGTCATGATCGTCGTCATCTTCGTCTTCGGGCTTCGTCTCCTTCATGAGTTCCTTGGCCCAGGCGGCGGAGTTCCCGACCTTCTCGAAGTCGAACTGCTTGGTGTCGAGGATATCCTTCATCTCGACCTTGCCGTAGTTCGTCTCGATCATCTTGGCTTCGGGCTGCAGCGCGCGCACCACAGCCTTCACGTGCTCGAGGTCGTTCTTGCTGATGGAATCGACCTTGTTCATCACGATGGTGTTGCAGAATTCAATCTGCTGGATGAGGAGGTTCGCGATGTCCTCTTCTTCGATGTCCTTCGCGAGGAGCTTCTGGCCGCCGGCGAATTCGTCGGCGAGGCGGGCGACGTCGACCACGGAGACGATGTTGTCGAGGTGGCAGGCGAGGGGGCGACCGTCGCGGCTCTGCAGCTGGCTGCCCGCCATGCAGATGGTCTGTGCGATAGGCACGGGCTCGCAAATACCGCTAGCCTCGATGAGGATGTAGTCGAACTTGTTCATCTCGAGGAGTTCGGCAATCTGTTCCAAAAGGTCGGTCTTCAAGGAGCAGCAGATGCATCCGTTCGAAAGCGGCACCACCTTGCCGGAATCTTCCTTCGTGATGTTTCCGCCCTTCTCGATGAGCGTCTGGTCGATGTTCACTTCGCCGATGTCGTTCACGATGACGGCGACGTGGTAACCCTGCTGGTTGTTGAGCACAAAGTTCAGGAGGGTCGTCTTTCCGGCTCCGAGGTAACCGGTGAGCAGCGTTATAGGTACAGATTTCATTTTTATATCCTTCGGATGAAAGTTTTTTTCTCAAAAAAACGCAGACTGATTAGCCTGCGTAGTTCAATCGGAATGTCACCCTGGAGCCGTAGGCGATAGGGTCCAAGATGACTTTTCCAGTTACAATTCCGGCTGCTTGCCGGTGAGGCGCACGAAGATTTCTTCGTACTTGGCGAGCGTGTTCTTCACGACTTCGGGCGGAATTTCCGGACCCGGGTAGGTCTTGCCCCAGTCGAGAGTTTCGAGCCAGTCACGGACGTACTGCTTGTCGAAGCTTTCCTGGTTCTTGCCCACCTGGTACTTGTCGGCCGGCCAGTAACGGCTGGAATCCGGCGTGAGCACTTCGTCGATGAGGATGGTTTCGCCATCGATTTCACCGAATTCGAACTTGGTGTCGGCAAGGATGATGCCCTTGCTTGCAGCATAGTCGCGAGCCTTCGTGTAGATGTCGAGGGACATGTCACGGAGGGTCGTGGCGACCTTTTCGCCAACGATGTCGAAAGTCTGTTCGAAGCTGATGTTCTCGTCGTGGCCAACGTCGGGCTTGGTGCTCGGCGTGTAGAGCGGCTTTTCGAGCTTCTGGCAGAGCTGCATGTTGGAGGGGAGCACGTGACCGCAGATGCGGCCCGTCTTCTGGTAGTCCTTCCAGCCGGAACCCACGATGTAGCCGCGGACGATGCATTCCACGGAGTGGCGATGAGCCTTCTTCACGATCATGGAGCGACCGCGGAGGTAGTCGGCGTGCTTCTTGAGCACTTCCGGATACTCGTTCACATCGGCGGTGATGAGGTGGTTCTTCATGCCGAGGTGCTTGAACCAGAACAGCGAAAGCTGGTTGAGGATTTTGCCCTTACCAGGGATCGGGGTGGGGAGCACCACGTCAAAAGCGGAAAGACGGTCGCTGGCGACCATCAGGAAGCTGTCGCCCAGGTCGTACATGTCGCGTACTTTGCCCTGGTGGAACAGCGGAACTTCGGTAATGGGGGTTTCAAATTTTAGACTCATAGTGCATGTAAATATAGCAAATCGATAGGTGATTTTGCTATTTTCTAAAAAAACGGTAGAATATGAACGTATTTAAAACAGCCCTATTTTCCCTGATAGCCGTAACCCTCAGCTTTGCCGCCCCGGCACCGAAATCCTCGGCCGCCGCCGCAGCACCCGCGGCACCTGCCAAGCAGGAACAGAAGTCGACCGGACTCTCGGTTTCCCCCGAAGAGATGATCATTTTGATGGCCCTGTTGCAGAGTCCCGTATTCAAGGACAATTTCGTACAGTCGTGCTCGGCCCAGTCTACCGAATGGCTCGGTGCCGCCCAGGCGGATAAGTCGTGTCAGTGCGCTTTCGACAGGCTAATCGGTGACAAGGACGCCATGGCCAGGATTCTCGGGTCCGTATCCGCCGACGGCAGCAACGTCGATATCTCCAAGTGGGGATTCGGCGTGGTGGAATCCTGCCTCCCGAAGGATTTCCCTGCCGAGATGGACGGCGCCTTTGTGAAGGAATGCCTGAAGCAGAAAGATTTGGACAAGCAAGTCTGCACCTGCATGCTCAAGTCCGTCAAGAAGGACTACACGGTGCATTCCCTGATAAAGACTGCTTTTGAAGACCAGAAAAAGTTGGAACTGGACATCACCTTGAAGGCTGCCCAGTGCCTGGCCAAGTAAAAACTATTTTTTGATGTAGAGCCTGCTTTCGGTGCGGCCCTGCACCTTGCCCCTTACGATGTAGCGGCCTTGCGGCAGCGCGTCTACGCTCTTGCCCATGTAGTGACCGTTCAGGTCGAATACGCCGACGGTCTCGGATACGCTACGGAACTGCGGTGCGGTAGCCAGGCGCGTTGTCGACGAACTGCCGGGCGAGTACTTGTCCCAGCCGGGCATGTCTTCGATCGTGATGATTCTCTCGTCGGCCAGGTTGCTCTTCCATACGGCATCGCTAGTCTGTGCGGGCCACTTGCCGCTCCAGGTGCTGTACCACGGCATCCACCAGCTCCATACGGCCTCGTCGGTGTGCATGTTGTTCACGTCGGGGATGGGGCCGTTCTCGCTGAGCGCGACAATCTTCTTTGCGCCGGTCGCGGTCTTGTACTTTTCAAAAGCGCTCGCGTTGCTGGAATGGTCGTTGTCGTCGTTGTAGATGTCGATGGAAATCACGTCGTAGTATTCGCTACCCGGATCCCAGGCGGTAACTGCGCTGCCTTCGGGGTTGTACACCCAGATTAAGTTCTTGACGCCTTTTTCCTTGACCATGCGGTCATATACAAGGCGGTAGAGGGCCGCGAACTGCTCGCCCGAATTGATGCTCCACCAGAACCACTTGCCGCCGGCTTCGTGCAGCGGGCGGAAAATGCCTGCTACGCCATCTTCCTGCAGGGCCAGGAAGTATTCGGCGATGTGGTCGATGTCCGCGATGATTCCCTTGTACGCATCGCTTTCGGTGTTCCATTCGGTGGTGCCCGTCTTGAAGGCTGTGGCGAAGTCGAACGTCGTGTATCCCTGGCCGTTGTCTGCACCCTGGATGTAGAACGCGTCGTCCTTGTCCAGCGGGTCTTTCCAGTGCCAGGTGAATGCGGGAATGCCGCCGGCTTTCCAGAGGGATTTCGCGAGGGAGACACCCTTCTCGGTGACTTCCGTGTACCAGGATTCAGATGCCTTGGGGCCTGTTGCGAAAAGGAAGTCCACGCCTACGAGCGCGGGGTACTTTCCGCCGTGCGTATAGATGTACTGCACGTCGGCATGCGTCTTGAAGTCGGCATCTTTTTCATAGTCGGTCATGTCGCCGGTCATGATTCCGCTGATGGTCTTTTTGCCGAAGTTCTCTACGAGGAAACTGTACAGCTTGACCGCGGATTCGGTCGCGTCCGGCGTGACGGGCTTTGTACTCAGATTGAACGCGATGGATTCGTAGTCGGAAATTTCGATGTAGTCGAGGTAAATCCATCCCCACGACCTTTCGATGGCGATGGTGTTCGCGCCTGCCTTGAGCGTGACGGCGGTGGACACGTCTATCCACGTGTCCGACTTTTCGAAATCAATGTTCCCGGCGGTAGCTCCGTTTACCTTCAGAAAGTTCTGCTTGTAGTCGGGAGCCTTGTAGTGCAGCGTGAGCGTGTACTTGCCGGCAGTTTCGACGGTCACGTTGTCGAACGTGATGTTGCCGGATTCCATGCTGGCGTAGCCCGTGCCCGAGGCGTCGCTGTCGGTGACGGCCTTAGCGCCGTCGGAAAGCGTTGCCGATTCGCCCTCGTACTTGGCGGCGAATGTTGCCGTGGCGAGGGCCATGCTTACAATGACAATGTTGCGAATATCCATGCGGACTCCTTTTTTGTTGAAATTACATTTTTTTTGACAATAAAGGGAACGCCGCTTTTGACGAAAAGACGTGATTGATAATACGGATTTATGGATTTTGAGCGAAAAAGGGCAAAAATGCTTGCATGAGCGTGTTCCGTAGCGTATATTTGAAGTGAAGGAGATTGACATGAAAAAGATTTTAGTTTGTGGGACGGCTCTGTCGCTTTTGCTCCTGGCCTGCGGGGACGATTCGTCTTCCGGGCCGGATCCGGTAACCGGAGGAAATGAATCCGGCACCGAAATCGATTCCTCTGCATCCCAGATTCCGGAGTCTTCGGGCATGGGTGCTGTATCCAAGGCTGACGATGACATGTCTTCGTCATCGACGGTACCGGCTTCCAGCGAAACAATCCCCGGTTCAAGTGCCGGTGTTCCGGAATCTTCGAACGGGACCTCGCCGGAGTCCTCTGGCGGGACGACTCCGGAATCTTCTTCGTCGGTGTTGGCTCCGACGCAGAATGCCAAGGACATTGTCGCAGATTGTAACGACGGACTGGACGAGAACAACGCTGTGAGCCCGGCTCCTGCCGACACCGTGGTAAAAACGTTGCTTGTCGAGGTGGAGGTAGATGGTCCTGGCGCAACGCCTCCTGTGGCGTATAAGTACTATGGCTCGGACGGCTTTGTAACATATGTCGCGGAACGCGTGATGATGCCGTGCGGGATTTCCATAACGGGCATTACGGTATCGGCCGTGGGCGACACGCTTTTCGCCAAAGTCAGTGTGGACCCTGACGCCCCGATAACCAACTGCATATGCAATACGCGTGTCTCGTTCAAGATAGAGAAGGACAGCCGTTTTACCCAGGCGACCCGTCTGGTGATTGACGATAACCGGCTCATGACCTACAGGATTGTTTCTGAGAGAATTGACCCTGTCGTGGATGATAAAATACAGAATAGGGTCCTTGCCGGAAAGTGCATGGTTGAAGAAACCGCTTCCGAGAAGATGAGAATCTATGGGGCGGCTCCTGCCGCGAGTAATCCTCTCTATGCCAATCTTGTTCAAGACCCGGAGGGCTTTTATTACCTCCAGGTAGAAGATATCGAGGCGAATTGCGGCATTGGCCAGGCAAAAATGGTGCAGGAAATGCAAGGCGATACGCTGTTCATGAAATACGATAGTTCAAGTGAATTGCTACGCTGCATGTGCGTTTTCGACGAACTCAAGTTTGTGGTGTCGGATGAGAATGTCAATGCTACATACTTCTCGTTCAGTGGAATTGTTTACAAGATTGCCAGATTACAAAAATCCTTTTAGAGGCTAATATGAAAAAGTTGTTTATTTGTGGAGCGGCTTTGTCTCTCATGATGATGGCGTGTGGTGATGAATCGTCTTCGGGTCCGGATCCCGTGACCGGAGGGGAGACGATTGAATCTTCCGGTTCCATTGACGGTTCTTCGGGTTCGCAGGACCCGTCGTCAAGTGCCGGCGCGGAATCTTCCGGTACGAACGGGGCTTCCTCGGGCTCGCAGCCAGCTTCTTCCGGTTCGCAGCCGGTGTCCTCGGGCTCGCAGAATCCCGAATCTTCTGCGGATGTGGGTTCATCTTCTTCTGTGGCGGGAACCCCGGTGCAGAAGGTGAAGGTCTTTGGCACGTGCATGCAATCCACGGGGCGTTCCGATATTCCGGGAGGAGACGGCCTCGCGCTCCCGCCGCACGCCCTCATGGGGCAGGAAGATGGTTCCGACAAGGTGATTGTTGCCGTGGACCATGTGATGATGCCGGCTTACAAGATTAGCGGGTTTGCCGGGATGATTGTGAATCCGGCGCTTCTCGACAGTGTTGATGTCTTGGCGGTGGGCGATACCCTCTACGTGAAGCAGATTGTGGACGAGGCCAAGGCGGAGGATGAATCTAAGTGTGTGGCTGAATTCCATTTCATGATGAAGGATGAGCCCGCCTTTACGAACGCCACCTTTATAGTCGTGGAAGGGGTCATTCGCTCGACCATCGATAAGCAGAGTAGCGTGCCGTCTTCGTCCTCGACAACTCCGAGTTCTTCGTCGGCTCATGGCGGAAGTGCCGCGGTGCCGGTGACCAATATCTCGCTTGAATGCAAGGCGAACCATGATTTTGACGGAAAGACCCTCCCGACGGATGACCTGGCCGAACCTTACCCCTACATGGGTTCTATCTCGAGAATTGACGGGCTTGCGAAACTCACCATCATCAATGCCTACTTGAACATGCCTTGTGGCGCCAATGAGGATTCTGCGGTAACGGAAGCCAAGAAGGCTATGGCTCGTACCGGTGCGAACCTCGTCAACGATACACTCTTCGTGAATATCGACCGCAGCAAGGGGAATTATACGTGCGGGTGCAATGCCCGAGTGGAGTTCATGTTTGACGGGAAATACGCTGGTTTCGGCTATACCGCCTTTGACAACAACGGTCCGACAGAAGTTATCGATGCGGCAAAGGATCGCCCGCGCCAGATTGTCGAGGATGCGACGGCCCAGTGCCGCAACTCGAACAACGGGGATGACCCGCTGGTGGACGGCGGTTCAGATGGCCCGCGTGCAGGTGACGGCGCAATTCCTCCGGTAGCCTACATGTACAATCTGGGAAATAAGGCGGAGATTGTTATCAAGTCAGTCAATCTGACTTGCGGTACGCAATTCGAGAATATCGATGTCTCCGTGGGTGGCGATACCCTCTATGTGAAACCGACCATTGACGAATCCTCCCTGCAGGCCGATTGCATCTGCTCGACGGAACTCGACTTCTATATCAGCGCGGATGAGGCCTTTATGAAAGCGAAGCTTCTTGTGTTCGATTATGGTTGGGACCATAATCCAAGCAACAAGATGCAAATCATAAAGGAAACGCACGTCACGCCGACGAACTAGCTAGAAAGATTCTCCTTGGAATGACAAAAAGGGCGCTCCGTTTGGAGCGCCTCTTTAAAGTTTATGGAGATCCCCGCCTTCGCGGGGATTACAGCCGGCCTCGTTAGTAAAGCAATGCGAACACCATACCGGGGCGGAAGTACTTACCTGCGGTGTACTTCAGGGCCGTGCTGTGGAGCAGCATGAACAGCGCGCTTGCTTCAACCTTATTGGCCTTCGCGATGCTGCCGAATGCCTTGGTAAAGGCGGGCAGGTTGCGGGGGAGCTTCGGGCTGATGCGGGAATCTGCAAGCAGGGCGCCCTTCTTCAGGAGTTCCTTGTGCATCTTGTCGGCGGCGGTGGCGCTAAGGCCGAATGCCTTCACGAGCGCTTCCGGGTGCAGGCGGCAAGAACCGTTGAATCCTTCCGGTGCGGCGAACGGGATGCGGGCTTCTTCGTAGAGGTTGCGGATCATGGAATCGCCCATGTCGGCAGCCTGCTTTTCGAGGCCGTGGTGCATCATGGCGCACATGATGCTGTACTGGATGCCGATCCACACGTCGTGAGCCTGGAAGTTGAATTCATCGAGCGGAGAGCCGTCCTTATGCACAAGGTTCGCGGCACCGATGAGCGGGCTGTTGGCCTTGTAGTTCGTGTTGAAAACGCGCAACAGGTTGGCCTTGGCCTTCTTCTCGTCGCTGATGGGCTTGAGACCGAGCAGGCGGAGGTAAGTGTCGGCGAGCATCGTGTCGGCGAAGACGTCGTCGCAGTCGTTCGCAATCTTTGCGTCCCAGCTGGCAGTAAAGGCTTCTTTGCATTGGGCGGTGAGCCATGCCTTCTTGAGGCCGCGGAGTTCGTTCTTGGAAAGTTCTACGTCGCTCGGGATAACGCCTCCGTTCAGCCATTCGTTGATGGTCTTGAGGGCAGCCTTTACATCGTTGCCGTCAATGACGAGCGTTTCCTTGATAGCGTCGGCGAGTTGCGGGAGCTTATCAGCCACAACGTCCTTCGCTTCCATCGGGGTCACGAAGAAGTGGTAGTAGCCTTCGGCTTCGTCCCACAAGGCTTCGTCGAATTCCTTGTTGGCAGCGTCGGCCTTGGCGTTCCAGGTGTCGGCCTGTGCCTTGTCGCCGAGGATTTCGGCAATCTTGGCGGCGGCGCGGAGGCCTGCAATCCAGAGGCTACCGCAGTACACGGAAATACCGTGGCTGGAGAGGTTGTCGAACGTGTCGTCGGTGCCGTGGGTGAGCGGGAAGTTTTCGCCTTCGTTCACCATCTTCTCGAGGTATTCCATGGCGGCGTAGACGGCTTCCTTGCAATCCTTCAGGTTTTCGATATCCTGCGTCTTCACGTAATGACGGAGAACCATCAGCACATACTTCGGAGCGAGATCCTTCCATTCCTTCACGTTGTGCCAGTCGTAGGCATCGGATTCAGCGTCGAAGGGGCTTCCGAGGTCGTGAATCACGGCGCCACGCACGGCGCGCGGACCTTCGAGTTTCGGATCCGGCAGGTCTGCGAACGGATGGTTCACGTATTCGTGGTGACGGCGACGGTTGTCGTTTACGGCGAGAATCGCATCACCGAAGCGCTTCATCACTACACCGTCAAGGCGCGGCATCAGGGCCATCAGGCTGAAGCTGCCGTAGAAGTAAACGTCGAGGGAGTTGAAGAACGGATAGTCGGCGCATTCGCGGACCAAGAAGCGGTCGTCCTTGTCCCACACGGTGGCTTCGGCGAGGAAGCTGAGCGTGTTGATGGCGAGGCTCTTGAATTCGTCCTGCTTGGCGGCAGTCTTGTAAAGTTTAGCCACGGCCTTCTTCGGCACGAGGGCTTCGAATGCCTTGAGGCGTGCGTCCATGTTCTTGTCGGCGGCGAGGGCTTCTTCGAGGATAGCACCCACGCGGCCATAGGCTTCGGGGAAGAATGCGGTGTACTTCTTGGCGGAAGTAAGCTTGTTCAGCTTGATTTCGGGGAAGTCGAGCACCAGGTTGAACTGGAAGCTGACTTTCTGCTTCGGCTTGAGAACTGCGGTAACGGCAACAGCACCGGCCATCGTTTCGCGACCGCTGTAAACGTTCTTGACCCAGGCTTCGCAAACGCGACCGCTACGGAGAGCGCCCTTCAGCACGGAGGCTGCGTCATCCTGGTAGAACATCGGCTTCACGGAAACGTTCAGGTTGTCTCGGCTGTTCCAAGCGACAGACACGCCCATGCAACCATTGAAGTCGCTTTCGGCGAGCGGCTTCTCGTTGTAGAATTCGAGACCGCGGACTTCGCGACCGTCCTTGGCCTGCTTGCTGAACTTCACGCCCTTCGGGAAACGTGCGGACGGGACGAGCACGAAGCTGGAGTCCTGAACGCCCTGGCGGTCCTTCTTGGCCATGTAGCCGGCGATGCAGTCCTGCACCTGCACGATGGTGATTTCGCGGGTTTCCTTGGTGGTATTTTCGAGAGTGAATACGGTGGCGTTCACCGGGAGGCTGGAGAGGCGTTCGTCACCCGGGGTCACGTAGCTGGACTGGGTTTTGGTGATCTGCACGCCCTTGCCTTCGTACTTGGTTTCGCTCACCGGGTAGAGGGCGGCGTACTGCATCTTGGCGGCATCGTAACCGGCCTGGCCCAAGAATTCGCTGTCGTTTGCCCAGGCGGCGGTGAGGGCGCCCTGACGCACAACCTTTTCGCCCACGACACCGTTGAAGAAGTCGATGACGGCGCTGCGGTTGAGTTCGGCTCCGGCTTTGTTCAGGAGGGCGGCGGTGCGGTCGCTCCATTCGATGTGCCAGCGTTCAAACGCGGCGGCGTTGTTCTTGAAGAAATCCTTTTCGGCGATGGCCTTGTTGAGCTTGGCCTCGGCCTTCTTCTGGTTGGCAAGTTCTGCTGCGCTGAAGAGAGCTTCGCCCTTCGCGTCCACGAGCGGATACTTGGCGAGCATCTGCGTGAAGCCGGCGAAGTCGCCAATTTCAAGCGCGGCCTTCGCGCCAATCACGGATTCGCGGAAGAAGAAGTTGTTGAAGCGGAGGTCTGCGGGCTTTTCGGTGCGGACCTGCACGCCCGGCATCACGTTCATCACGGGAGTGGTGCCAGCAGGCGTGGCGGTGAATGTCGAGCCGATACCGCCGACAGCAATACCTGTGGTAGAGGGAGTCGTAGAAAGCGGGGTGTACCAGGGCTGGATAAATTCCACGGCGAGGCCCGGGGTCATCAGCTTCTGGACGGAACCGGCCTGTTTGGCGCCGGCGAGGTATTCTTTAATGCTCATAGTAGGTTCCATGATGAGGGTTTAATTTTTCCGGATAAAAATTAAAAATTCTAGGGGCCGTGGTAATGCCGAACAACAAAAAAGTGTTTACAAAACGGAACCTTGAAAAAAATTGTACTATCTTTTAGCTTATGAACAAGCTCGTTGCCCACATGATTCCCGGACTGTTGGTCATTGTCGCCTTTATGGCGGTAAAAGCCTTTTTTGTCCCTATCGAAGTCACTTTCGAATCCTGGTTCGTGTACCTGAGCGCCGCGGTCTATATCCTTTCGGTCGTAGTCCCGTGCGCCGTCTACTACCTGCGCACGCCCCCCGGAATCGACCATAAATAACTATCTTTGGCCCCATGTTGAAAATCGGAGTGATGGCTTCCGGTGGCGGAAGCAATTTTAAAGCTATTATTGACCATATCGGCGAGGGAGACCTCGAAGCACAGTGCAAGTTTTTGATTACGAACAACGGAACGTGCGGTGCCGTAGAACATGCGAAAGAGTACGGGATTCCCGTGTACCATATTTCGGGGAAAACTCATCCGGTAGCCGCGGAATACGAGGCCGCGTTGATGGATGTGCTCAATCGCTATGATGTGGACCTTTTGATTCTGGCGGGGTACATGAAGGCTTTGCCTGTTTGCGTTGTTCGCCGTATGGAAAACCGCATTTTGAACATTCACCCGTCGCTGTTGCCCAAGTACGGGGGCAAGGGCTTCTGGGGTATTCACGTTCACGAGGCTGTAGTTGCCGCGCACGAGAAGGAATCCGGAGCGACGGTACACCTGGTGAGCGAAGAAATCGACCAGGGACGCATCCTTGCCCAGGCGAAGGTGCCCGTGATGGAAGACGATACGCCGGAGGTGCTTGCCGCCCGCGTACTCGAGCAGGAACACAACCTGTACTGGAAGACGATTAGGGATTACGCGGCCCAGCTATGAAATTCAAACTGCCCGCATTCCTGGAAAACGTCGAGACCCCGGTAGAAGGGGAGGTGGCGCTGCGCAAGTATGCCGCCAATCCGCTCGCGTTTGGCGGTGACGGCGTTGGCGGTAACGGCTCTCTCGACCTTTTTGCTTCGGCAGCGGCGGGGGAGAACGTTCTGGTTGTCGGGATAGACGAGGTGGGCCGCGGTCCGCTTGCCGGCCCCGTGGTAGCCTGTGCCGCCGTGCTCAAGGCTCCGGACATCATGCCCGAACTGAACGACTCCAAGAAGCTCACGCGCCCCAAGCGCGAGGCGATGTACGATGCGGTCAAGGACGCTTGCGCCTGCTATGCGATTGCGAGCGCTTCCGTGGAAGAAATCGACCGCATGAACATCCTCGAGGCGGACTTTTTGGCCATGCGCCGTGCCTTGCAGGCCCTGGGAATGCCCGGCCTGAACGAAACCGCCCCCGAAATCCCCATCGAAGTGAAAGGCACGTTCTCGTCTAAGATATTCATCGCCGTAGATGGCAATTTGAAAATCCGCGGCGTCCCGGCCGAGAGCCAGATGCCTATTGTCAAGGGCGACGGCCGTATTGCGAGCATCTCGGCGGCTTCCATCCTCGCGAAAGTCTTCCGTGACCGCTATATGGACAAACTAGCGGAGACGTATCCGGGCTATGGATTCGAGATCCATGCGGGATACGGCACCAAGGCGCACCTGGACGCCATACGTAAACTCGGATTTACTCCGGCGCACCGCAAAAGCTTCCATCCGAAAAGCCTTTAGCCCCTCCTCCCTGCTAAACACTGTTTGTACAAGTTTTTTTTCTTTTCTGCGGCTTTTCCGCGGAATGAATTTGCTACATTTTTCTTATGTAGTTAAACAGCCTTTTGGGAGGTTCTTTTGAACAATTCCATTCCTATAGTCCAAATGGTGATGCAGTCCGACATCGCCACTATTGTCGTACTTTGCATTTTGGCCGTGATGTCCCTGGGTTCTTGGGGCATTATCATCGTGAAATACATCGCCTACCGCCAGAGCAAGCGCGCCAATGCGGAATTCTTCCGCAAGTTCAGCACGGTGACCCAGTTCGTGCAGCTTCAGGGACTATGCGAAACCGGTGACGACAGTGCGCTCCGCCGCCTGACCGCCGAAGTTCTTAAGGAAGCCTCCAAGTTCAGTAACTTCGTGAGTTACGACTCCATCCAGCACCGCGCCTCCCTCCTGGAAGATACCATCCAGCGTTCCATCGAAGGCCTGCGCCTTACCGAAGACCGTTATCTGAGCTTCCTTGCCACGAGTTCTAACCTAGCCCCGTTCTTCGGCCTCTTGGGTACGGTGTGGGGCATCATGATTGCCTTCTTCCAGATTGGCCAGCACGGCTCCGCCGACTTGAGCGTTGTCGCTCCGGGTATCGCCATGGCGCTTATTACCACGGTGGGCGGCCTCGTTGTCGCTATTCCCGCTTCCGCAGGCTATAACTACTTCACCAGCTGCAACGGCCAGAACGAAATCTCTTACTTCAACTTCGGTTCCCAGGTGTTGAGCTTGTTCAAGCGCGGCGACCTGCTCGCCCTCGAAGAAGTCGCCGGCTAGGAGGCCTAAGTGAAGCGTAGCCGCGGAAAAGAACTAAAGCAGGAGATGAACCTCACGAACATGATCGACATCGTGTTCTCGATCCTTATCGTGTTCATCATCTCCGCTCCGCTCATGAGCCAGGGTGTCAAGGTGGACCTGCCCAAGGCCGAGGCGCCTACCATGGAGCAGGAAAAACTCCTGAAGGTGTCCATCACCAAGAACGAGGAAATCTACATCGCCGACATGCAGGTGGATTTCGGCAGTTTCAACAACGTGTTCAAGTCCCTGTGGAACGGGGACATGGCGGTGGTCATCAATTCCGACGAGGATGTCCACTACGGCCTTGTGATGAAGGTGGTGACCCAGGTGCAAAAGCTGGGCGTGACCAAACTCGGGTTCCTTACCATGAATCCCAAAGAAAAACCGGGTAAATGAATCAGAACGACGAGAATATAAAGTACTTCGCTTCGGACGTGGATAGCTCGTTCGTGAAGATTATCGTGTGTGCGGTAGTCTTCCATTTCCTTGTTGTCGCCGCTTGCATCGCCTTCCATTACGTGAACTTCAAGTCCGAGCCGGAGCCGATTCCTGTGTTCGAAATGGTGCAGGTGGCTCAGCCCCGTCCGCCCGCCCCGCCCAAGACGCAACCTCCTCCGCCCAAGCCCCCGGAGCCCAAGCCTTTGGAGCCTAAGCCCAAGGAGCCGCCCAAGCCCAAGGTGAACAAGGATCTTCCGCCCGATATCAAGCCGGAACCGAAGGAAAAGCCCGAGGAAGTCCACGAGGATACCCCTCCGGAACCGGAACCACCTCCGGAGGAACCCGTGGACGACTTCCCGGTTGACGACATGGATTTGCCGACCGCCGTGGAAGCTCCGAGCCTCGACCCGGTAGGTTCCGTGTACATGGATCCGCTGATGCAGGTCTACTTGGAGCAGCTCAAGAAGATTATCATGAGCAACTTCAAGCCGCCCAAGGACCTGAAGGTGGACCGTTCCGCGAAGACGACCGTTCAGTTCTCGGTAGACCGATTCGGCGGGATTACGGGAGTCATCCTCAAGAGGTCTTCAGGGAACAAGGCGTGGGACCACTTGTCGGTACGAGCGATTCAGATATCGAAGGTACCGGAGCTGCCTCCCAACTACCGAGCCCCGAGCCTGGTGTTGAACTTTAACTTTACTCCGAACTGATGCAGATTACGGGAATGAGAATGAAAAAGCTGTTTGCATTGATTGTTTCGATGATGTGCGCCTGTGCGAGCGTATCGTTTGCCGCGATTGATACGATTGCGGTGGACGTGGGAATCTCGGTGTTCAAGACTATACCGCTGGGCGTGGTCCCCTTCGAAGAGAAGAAGGGAATCGACTGGCACGAAGAACGTCCGCACCAGATTGTCACGCGCGACGCGAACCTCTCCGGGCGTTTTGACGTGGTCGCTTCGGACAAGTTCAACTTGGCGCTGTTCAGCAGGAACCATGCCGAATACTACGTGACGGGCAAGGTCATTCCCAAGACGGGCGGACAGATGCGCGTGGAGTGCTACCTGTACGTTTCCAAGAGCAAAGACTTGATGCTCGGCGAAAGCTATACTATCCCGCAGTCCGAACTGCGCCGCGCCATGCACGACTTCTTTGACAAGGTGGTCAAGCGCCTGTGCGGCGAACGCGGCGTGGCGAGCACGAGAATCGCCTACGTCTCGAAGATTGACGGAATCAAGCAGGTGGTGGTCTCGGATTACGACGGCTTCCACCGCAACCAGATTACGCGCGATACGAGCATCAGCATGATGCCCGTGTGGACGCTTGGCAACAAGGGTCTTGTGTACGTGAACTTCAAGACGAACCGCCCGAGGCTCTATACCAAGGCCTTTGGACGCTCGGAGCGTGCGCTGTTCACGCAGTTCGACCAGACCTACAGCCCTGCGGTGAATCCCAAGACGGGCGAGCTCTTGTTCTCGAGCACAAAAGACGGCAAGACGGACTTGTACATTGGCGACATGGAGTCGGGCAAGGCCCGCAAGTTCGCTTATCTGAAAAGTAACCAGACGAGCCCGGCCTGGAGCCCGTTTGCTACGGAAGTGTTGTTCACCAGCGACCGCGGTGGCGGCCCGCAAATCTTTGTGATGGGCAAGGACGGAAGCGACATGCGTCGTGTTACGTTCATGGGACGCTACAACGAACGTGCCAGCTGGTCCCCGAGTGGTGACCGCATCGTCTACACGTCGATGGATAACGGCAAGATGAACATCTATACCTGCGCTCTTGACGGCAGCGACATTATGCAGCTCACGAGCAACGCGGGTAACAACGAACACCCGACGTGGTCGCCCGACGGAAAGCTTATCGCTTTCAGCAGCAACCGCAGCGGAAGCTACCAGATTTACATTATGCGCTTTGACGGCGCGAACGTGACACGCATTACGCAGGGCGGCGAGAATACGGCGCCCACGTGGTCGTGGTTCTACGAAGACAAATCACAAACAACCAAAGAAGGTGCCAAATGAAACACATCGCTAAATTCGCCATCATCTCTTGTGCAGCCTGTCTCGCCATTGTAGGCTGTGCCAAAAAAGAACCTCCCAAGACGGAACCGACTACGGAACCGGCCCCTGCCGCCGAAGCTGCCGCTCCGGAACAGCCCGCGCTCAACGCCGACTCCCTGGCTGCCGAACAGGCCCGCCTCGAAGCCGAACGTCTCGAAGCCGAACGTGCCCGCCTGGAAGCGCTCATCAACCAGATCATGAGCGAAGATGTGTACTTCGACTTTGACCGCTTTGAACTCACGGAAAAGGCCAAGGAACTTTTGGCCCAGGTGGGTGAGCTGTTGATCAAGGAAAAGCGCTTTACGCTTACAATCGAAGGCCATACCGACGCCCGCGGTACCGAAGACTACAACTTCACTCTCGGTGCCAAGCGTGCCATGAAGGTGAAGGAATTCCTCGCTGCTTACGGTATCGAGAACGAACGTATGGAATCCGTGAGCTACGGTAAGGAAGCTCCGAAGGCCCAGGGTGAAACTGAGGAAGCCTATTCCCAGAACCGCCGTGCCAACTTCCGCGTAAACATCAAGCAGTAATTCGAGGTTAAATAGTGAATATGAAACGGTTGGCTCTTAGCCTGGTCGTTTTGTCGTTCGCGCTTACCGGCTGCTCGCAGGTCACCATGCTCCGTACGCAGGAGATGAAGGCCGTGGGTACCGACGTGCAGGTCGCTGTCCTCAGCAATCTGGACTCCAGTGTCCAGTACCTGAGCGCACAGAACGATTCCCTGCGCGCCGAGCTGGATTCGGTGAAGGCCCTGTTGGCAACGAACAAGCGCATGATGGCCGAAATCACCATGCTCTCTCGCCGCATGGGTGACGAATCCGAACGCAACGATTCCCGCCAGGAAGAAATCATTTACCGCCTCGACATGCTGCTCGGCAAGTCCGACAAGATCTTGGCGAAAAAGGTCGTGGTGAGCGGTGCCCCGCAGGCGCCCATGTCCATGGACAGCCTTGAACGCGAAGCCGAAAAGCTCGTGGAAGCGGAAGCCATGTTCAACACCGCGCGTTCCGACTACCATCGTGGCGAGTACAAGCTGGCCTATTCGGGCTTCAAGCAGGTGTACGAGCAGATGAAGACGGGTGAGCTTGCGGAAAATTCGCTCTACTGGATGGCGCTCTGCCTGATTGACGCCAAGCAGAAGGACAAGGCGAAGAAGGTTCTCACGAGCCTCTCGGATGCCTTCCCGGATGGCCAGAAGACGTGCTCCGCCATGTTCAAGCTCGCTTCCCTCCACGCGGAAGACGGCGAGGTTGACTTGCAGAAGCAGTATCTACAGAAAATCCTGAACAGCAAGAATTGCGCCTCGTCGGCGGAATTCGAACAGGCTGCAGGAATCTTGCAGGAATTGCTCGAAAGCGGCCCGCAGGCCGAAATCAAGCCTATCGAGGCTCCGGCACAGTAAGTCGAAATCTTTGGTTGAAAAATCCCGACGGCATGACCGTCGGGATTTTTTTTAGAAGCTGTCGTCTTCTTCGTCGTCGCTGTGGCGGATGACAGTGGCGCCGATTTTCGCCATCTTGTTCTCGAAATCCTCGTAACCGCGGTCCAGGTGGTACACGCGGCTCACGGTGCTTTCGCCTTCGGCGATGAGGGCCGCAAGGACGAGGCCTGCGGTGGCGCGGAGGTCGCTGCCCATGATTTCGGTGCCTTCGAGCTTGGTGCCGCCCTTGATTGTCGCGGTGTTGCCGTTGACCTGGATGTCGGCGCCAAGGCGTTGCAGCTCGGCCACATGCTTGAATCGGTCGTTATAGACGGTATCCTGGATAACGCTGTTTCCCGGAATCGAGACGAGCGTTGCCATGAGCGGCGCCTGCATGTCGGTGGGGTATCCCGGGAAGGGGAGCGTCTGGATGGTGATGGGCTTGAGTTCTACGTCGCGGGCGTCGACTTCGGCCCAGTCCGCACCGACGCTCACCTTGCAGCCCATGTCGCGGAAGGCGTCCAGGGTCGAGGCGATGTGGTCGGGAATGATTTTAGTGACTTTAACGCGGCCGCGGGTGATAGCTGCAGCGCAGAGGTATGTACCCGCTTCGATGCGGTCGGGAATGGTGAACCCTTTGCCGGGGCGGAGGCTTTCGACGCCCTGCACCGTGAGGGTGCGGGTGCCGCGGCCCTGGATTTTGGCGCCCATCGAGACGAGGTAATCGACGAGGTTGTCGATTTCGGGTTCGAGCGCCGCGTTCTGCAGCACGCTGGTGCCCTTGGCGAGAGTTGCCGCCATGAGCACGTTCACGGTGGCGCCCACGCTGGAAATGGGGAAGTAGAACGTTCCGCCGGGGAGGCGGCCGTCGCAGGTAGCTTCCACGTAACCGCGGGTGAGGTTAATCTTTGCACCGAGCGCCTCGAGCCCCTTCAGGTGAAGGTCAACAGGGCGGGGGCCCCAGGCGCATCCGCCGGGGAGCGAGACGCGGCAGCGGCCGAAGCGCGCCACGAGTGGGCCTAGCACGTAAAAGCTCGCGCGCATCGTCTTCACGAGTTCGTAGGGGGCTTCCAGGTGGTCGGCCCCGTGCGTGTCAATCTTGAGTTGGTGTGCTTCTCCGCTGATGCGGCAGCCGATAACGCGCAGCACGTCGCTCATAGTCTTCATGTCCTTGAGGTGCGGCACGTTCGTGATTTCGGAAACGCCGTCGGCAAGGAGAGCGGCCGCCATCACGGCGAGCACGGCGTTCTTGGCGCCAGAAATTTGCACTTCGCCATCGAGTGGCTTTTTGACTTGATGAACTTCAAAGCGGTACATATAAGTTAATTCTCCTGTTCGGACTTGCCTTTTTTGGCTCCCTTGGCCCGATTGTCAAAAACGACGAATGTCCTTGCAATCCAGTCGTGGAGTGCTCGGCGCTTGGGGTCGATGAGCACGATAAGGTACCCGATACCGTAAAAGAGCAATGTCACCTGCGAAAGAAGGCTGCACAGGTAGCGCGCAGTCGAGCTGAGCCATCCGAGGGGCATCCCTTCGGCAGTCTCGATATGGATATGCCAGAACATCTTGCCCGGCGTAGCCGAAAAGATAGCTTGGAACACGATAAAGTAGATGGCCTGTATGGCCCCGTAGATGCTGAAGAACGTACTGAGTCCCGGCGATTCGATGACCTTGTCTAGAGCCTCATTCGATGACGGGTTGCCGATGTAGTTGACGAGCGCTTCTTCGACGGCCGCGGCGTCCATGAGGCCGGCGAGGGTCATGATGAGGAGAATGACGCCGCCGATAAGGCACAGGATGCAGTTGTCGATGAGGAAGGCGAAAAACCTGATGAAAAACCCGGCGTAGTGGCGGGTGTTCGCCTGCTCGCGGAGGAGGGCCTCGACCGTGTTCTTGATGAGTTCGTCCCTGGACGCTTCCAGTTCGGCTAGGCCGGGCTCCTTGGATTCCTCGCATTCTTCCCAGGGTATCCAGGCGCTCATCCCGCTTCGCCAAACGAGGGTTTTACTGGTTATCTTGCCTTCTCCGACAAATTCGCGAATCTCGTCGAGAGAGAATGGACCCTGCCTGCGTTCCCCATCGGTGATGCTTTCGTCAATAAAAAACCAGCTCATACTGGGCCCAAATCTAGAAAATTACGCCTCTGGACAATGCCGGAAAACGTGAAAAGAACTAAATTTGCATGGTATGAGAATTTTTAAACCGGGCCAGCGTTTCGTTAGCCAGTCAGAACCCGATTTGGGTCTTGGAACCGTAGCCGAAGTTCAGGGCCGTACCGTCAAGTTCGTTTTTCCCCTGGTGGGCCAAGTCCGCCTCTACCGTATAGACAATGCTCCTGTAGACCGCTTTATTTTGCAGGCGGGCGAAACCGCCAAGAGCGAGAAGGGTGTGTCTTTTGTTATCGAGTCTGTCCGCGAAGCAGATGGCCTTGTCATTTACGTGGGCCGCGGTGGCCGCGAAATGAAGGAATCCGACCTCACCGCGAAGCAGATGGCCCGCCCCTCCGACCTTTTCCGTGCGCTTTCCAGGATTGGCGGCAAGAATGCCAAGACGGATAGCGGCGACGTGTCGGCGAAGGCCTTTGACAGGCGCCGCAGGGCCATGGAGCTTTTGTGCAAGTGGCTGTCTTCGCCGGTTCGCGGTATGATTGGCCCGCGTGTGAGCATGATTCCGCACCAGTATTACCTGTGCTACCGTGCTTGCTCCACGTCGACGCTCCCCCGCCTGATGCTCAGTGACGAAGTCGGCCTCGGAAAGACAATTGAGGCCGGCATGATATGGCATGCGCTCAAGGCCCGCGGCCGCATTAGTCGTACGTTGATTATTGTGCCCGAGACTCTCAAGCACCAGTGGATGATCGAGATGAAGCGGCGCTTCAACCAGCTGTTCACCCTGGTTGACGAGGGTTATATCCGCGGCCTGTTCGTGGGTATCGACAAAGACGAGACCAAGCCCAATCCCTTTGTGCAGAGCAACGACATCATCGTTTCCATAGAGTTCTTGATGGGCCAACCCGCCTTGATCGAGGACTTGCTCAAGTGCACCTGGGACATGACGATTATCGACGAGGCTCACCACCTGGTGTGCGAAGACGGGTTTACGAGCCACGAGTACATGCTCGCGAATGCGGTGCTTGCCAAGTCGAAGGGCGTACTCCTGTTGACAGGAACGCCCCTGCAACTGCATCCCGAGAGCCAGTTCAACCGTCTCAAGATGCTCGACCCGGCCAGGTTTGCCGACTATAACGCCTTTATCAAGGACCAGGAAGCTTACCGCAAGCTGGTGAACGACCTCTCCAAGCTGCCGACGGACCCGAACCATCAGATGAGCTGGGACGACCTTTACGACTGCGTGCCCAAGAACTCGAAGATCCGCCCCTGGCTTGAACAGGAAAACTCCAAGTCCATGACGGCGGGCGAATGGATGCGCCGCATCGTGGATGCGATGGGTACCGGTTCGGTGGTGTTCCGCAATACGCGCAAGGGCGTGGGCGGATTCCCGAAACGCGTGCTCGACGAAATCCCGCTTGAACCCGACCTGACCTACCGCGAGATGGTGGAGGTTGCCGCGGAACGTGATTTGGAAGCGTCTACGGACATCCAGGAAAACGGGCTCCTGTGCACCAAGTTCTCCGACGCATGGGCGCTGGACGAGAGGTTCGTGTGGCTCAAGGGATTCTTGAAGGAACACCGTAACGACAAGATTCTGTTGATTTGCGAATCTATCGAGGTCGTGCTTGCGCTCGAGGCTCTCCTCACGGAATACCTCGGCGAGGGGGCCTTCTCCATGTTCCACGAGAACATGACCATCATGGCCCGCGACAAGGCTGCTGCGAACTTCAGCAAGCCGAACGGTGCGAATTTGCTGATTGCATCCGAAATCGGTTCCGAAGGGCGTAACTTCCAGTTCTCGCACCACCTGGTGCTTTTCGACCTGCCGCTGGATGCCGCCCTCGTGGAACAGCGCATTGGCCGCCTAGACCGTATCGGCCAGACGAAGGATATCATTGTGCATGTCCCTTACGTGAAGGGCTCGGGCCAAGAAGTGATGTTCCGCTGGTACAACGACGGCCTCAACGCTTTTGGTGCCCCGCTCATGAGCGGTGGCGAACTGTTCCTCAAGTACACGGACAGCCTCATCGAAGCGCTTGCTGACCCGCGCCACAGCCTCAAGACGTTCGTGGAAGATGTTATCCCGCAGGTACGCAAGGATTGCGAGACCATGCGCAAGAATATCGAAAAGGGCCGTGACCGCCTGCTTGAATTCAACAGCCGCAATCCCGAGAAGGCCAAGGAAATCACCGACGAGATTGAACGCATCGATGCCCAGACGGAACTGCGCGACCTGATGCTCGAGTCCCTGCATGCCCGCGGGCTCGATATCGACAAGAGCGCCATCGAAGGCTGCTCCGTGATTACGCAGGGCCCGCAAATCGAGGACGGTACCATCGCCGGCATGCCGAGCCGCGGACTCGTTGCCGCCCAGAGCGAAGAAGAGGAGCAGGGCTCCGACAACATCTGCCTTACCGCGACATTTGACCGCAATGTGGCCATGCTTCACGACGAGGTGGATTTCTTGAGCTTGGAACATCCGCTTGCGCAGGGTACGATTGACTTTGAAACAGGCGCCGACCACGGCGTGGTGGCCTGCTGCATTTGGCCGGGTTCCGGACAGCACGGACTCATGATGCAGTACAACTTTGCGGTAGAGCTCCCGGTGCCCGAAGATTGGGGCATGAGCGACCTGGTTGGCCCGCTGTACGTGTCTGCGCTCGTGGATGCGACCGGCACCGACAGGAGCGATTGCCTGGATGCCCTCTCGAAGGCGGAACTGCGCGACGTGGACGTGCCACAGGGAAACAAGGCTGTGGATGCGACGCTTCACTTCTTTGCGAAGGAAGGCCTTGCCAAGGCCCGCCAGGCCGTGTCCGCCCCTGCCAAGGAATATGCCGACAAGGCCGCGGACCTCGTGGAAGCCCGTTCGGAGCAGGAATACCAGCGCATGAACCACCTGCTTACCATGCGCGGCAAGGCTGCCGGAAGTGCTCTTTTGCAGCAGATGCGAAAGAACGTGAGCGACCGCCGCAAGGTTGTCGCGAACCCGCAACTCCGCCTGGATGCCATCCGTTTGCTTGTTTGTAGATAATTTTATACGTAATTTTTTTTGCTTCGGTAGCCAAAAAAAATTATTTTAGAAATGGTGTAGAAAAGGGGAGGCGGTATGAAACAGGTATTCGCTTTTGTCATTTTTCTCGCCGTTTCGGCGTGGTCTGCTGTGGGAGACCAGTGGACGGAATTGGTTTTCCAAGAGGGCTTCCTGGATATAGATTCTACGGTAAGCCCAAATGTTGATACTGTTTATGTATCCATTTGGCATAATAAAGTTGATGCTTATGCCTATTATTCAACATTGGATACGAATTATATGGTTTTTTCTGACCCCCGATCAGCGTCTATTCGAGTTTATTGTACCGTTCCGGCTGATTCCGTTTTTACGTCGTTTAAATTTCCGCATAGTTTGACGGAAGTCTTACGTTACGAGTTCATGAAATGGCATGAATGGGGATTTCTTGGCATAACGAAGGATAGTGCTCAACGACTGATAGATTTGGTTGTCCCAGATTCGCTGGACGTTCGTTTCTATCGCATATTTTATGGTGAAGAATGCCTTGATGATCCGGCATCATGTCGTTCTAGAACGAGTGTAAATGGTGGCGGCGGCACGGTACAAGATGACTTCAACCTGCTCCCTCAAAAAAAGATTCTTGCGGATACTTCCGAGAAGCCGTTGCGGATTTTTGAACCTGCGAATTTTATGTCGGAATCTGTCATTCCGGGAATGCGGTATCACGTTTTTGACGTGAACGGAGTCTTTATCCGTAGCGGCATCTGGCAGGGTACGATAAAGGCGACGGGCTCGACACGCATTGTCCGGTTCGAGAACGGCAAAACTGTGATTTTGAGGTAAGTATGAGACCGATTTTAATGAGCATCGTGTTTCTCGCCGCTTCGGCGTGGTCCAGCGTAAACCTTATTTGGACGGAGTTCCAGTTCGAAAAAGGGTATTTGGAAGTAGACACTGCAAAGATTTGCAATGTGGATACGACCTATATCAACTGCTCGCAGGACAGAGGT
>Ga0310697_10000770_pt1 | contig 40958 bp, 41 predicted proteins | sample 172DNAGHGlowgp2_FD_203883 | JGI IMG/M metagenome (GOLD analysis project Ga0310697, IMG submission 203883) | Sheep rumen microbial communities from Palmerston North, Manawatu-Wanganui, New Zealand - 1728 DNA GHGlow gp2 (v2) (version 2) | ecosystem: Host-associated > Mammals > Digestive system >...
CGACTGACACCGCTGAAGCAATGGACGCTCTAGGCATTGAACGCGCCTGCATGATTGGAATCTCGCAGGGAGGCATGATTGCGCAACTCATCGCAGGACTGTTCCCGCAGAAAGTCGAACGCTTGGCCCTCGGTTCAAGTGCGTCTCGTTTGAACGACATGTCCCGCGCCGTGATGACGGAATGGAAACGCTTGGCCGAGGCTGGCGATGTCGAATCGCTTTGTTCGAATTTTATAGATAAAGTTTTTTCCGCCGAGACAATCCGCAAGTACAAGAAAAGCTTGATGCGCCTAAATGCAAACGCTACGGAACAAGACATGAAACGCTTTTGTGTGCTCGCTCGTGCGTGCCTCGATTTCGAAGCGTATGCAAATCTTGAAAACGTCAAATGCCCGACACTCGTCTTGGGTGCGGAACTCGACCAGACATTGGGCGTAATCGCTTCTAGGGAAATTGCCGAAGCGCTAAAGCGAAATGGAACTCCGGTGGAACTCTACGTTTATGAAAACTACGGTCATGCCGCGTATGACGAAGCCCCGGATTACCGCAAGAGAATTTTGGAATTCTTGAACAGAGAATAAAGAATCTCTGAAAAAAGTTTCAATGGGGGGAGAACTTGTTTTTTTGAAATACTCGTAGTGCAAATAATGCTATTTTTGAGTATCTTGAAAAAACATGAGACGAGTTGGTTGGAAATCGCATGCAGCGTATATGTTTTTTTTGTGCATTGCTCTAGCAATGGCGGTTTTGTGCGCATGTGACGATAGCACAGCAGTGGATGCGGATGAACCAACGACAAGTTTACAGAGTTATCCGGAATCATTTAAGCCGAATGACAAAGAATATCCTTATGCAAATATTCCCCGAATTGTAATTTATACGGAAAATCGGCAAAAGATTAAAGATCGCGAGACGGAAATCCCTGCCAAACTTCAAATATGGGGCAAGAAAGAAGCTGAAAGCGAAATTATGGATTTGACTATAAGGGGGAGAGGGAATACGTCGTGGGAAAAAAATGCCTAAGAAAAGTTACAAGATTGAATTTATTAAGAAACAGTCGATGTTGGGCATGCCAAAGGATAAAGATTGGGCCTTGATTGCAAATTATGCAGATAAGTCGCTGATGCGAAATTTTGTTGCATATCGTTTGTCGGCTGCTCTTGGGGCTTATTATGCACCACGATGTGAATTTGCGGAGTTGTATTTAAATGGGGAATATCTTGGGGTGTATTTGTTAACGGAAACGATTAAAATTTCGAAAAATAGGGTAAATATTCTTAAGGACGATTATTCGTATATCGTGGAGTTTGATGCAAAATATCGGGAAAATGAACAAGTTTTTTTCTCCGATGTGTTGACTGAAAATGGGAATGGTAAAGCTTTTAGAGTTCATGATCCTAAAAGTGCTAATAGCGCGACACTGGATACCATTCAGAACTATATTCAAAACTTTGAAAAATTTTTAAAATCCATTAAATCTCGAGAGAATAATTCTGTAGATGATTGGATTGATATCGATGAAAGCGTGATACACTACTGGATTCAGGAGCTTTTTAAAAATCCAGATGCATGTTTTTATACAAGCGTATTCTTTTCTTGGGTTAAAGGGGAAAAAATAATGATGGGACCCGTATGGGATTTTGATTTATCCATGGCAAACCATACATCAAATTCAGTAAATAAAGCGGAGTCCTGGCAAATTCGTAATTATTGGAATGTGTATTTGTTTAAAGATTCTTTGTATAGAGAATCTATTAGAAATGTATGGAAGATGAACCATAAATTATATGAATCTGTTTCTGATTCAATTGATAGTGCTTATGCTAAAATAAAAAAGGCTGCACAGAATAATTTTAAAAAATGGAATGTTTTAAGTGATACAACAAGTGCATCGTGGAAAAATCAAGCATTTACTTCGTATAAGGAATCTGTTGTTTATATAAAAAATTGGCTTTCAGACAGAATTCGATGGATTGATGACCAAGAATGAGGGCTCTTTATTCCTTTTTTAATTTTGCTGTTATAAACTGAGGTATTTTCCAAGATATTTTCATTAGTTTGATGAGTGTCGCGGGGAAAAATCCATGACCGCGATAAACACGAATGTCCTCGTTCCACATTTGTTTGCGTTTTAAGGGATCAGTAGATAATCCTCCCATGCGCATTTTTATAATAAAATGCGGCAAGTATTTAACATTTAATTTTCTCTTCTCCCCAGTTACGTTGTAACCAAAACCATAATAAAGATAGCGAACCAGAAGATCTGTATCGGCTGCAATTCTATATGATTCGTCGTATAAACCTTCGTGGTCCATCATTTCTTTTTTTATATAGCAGGTGGGGTGCAATGGTAGCCAGCCTAAGCGGACTTTCCAACGGCTGTAGTTCCCGCTAATCCAACGACGAACGACTTTGCTTGTGTTATTTTCTTGAACAAACATCCCGTTGCCGTACACGATGTCGGCATTTGTCTCCTCAAAACATTTTACAACTTTAGAAATAACAGTGTCGTCATAAAGAAAATCATCTGAATGAACAAGGCCAATAACATCTCCAGAGGCAATTCGGATTCCTTTGTTTATGGCTTCGTACATACCGTGGTCGGGTTCAGAGATGACTTTTATGTTGAAATGATGAGGATTGTCTTTTATAGCGGATTGAATAATTTTCATTGAGGAATCTTTGGACATCCCGTCAACAATAATGTATTCAATGTCATCATAATTTTGTTTTAACACTGAACTTATTGTATCGGCAATAGTTTTTTCACGATTAAAGCAAGATGTAATAAGGGTTACTTTCATTTGTTCACCAATTTTGAATTGTTTTTTTGCAAAATCGATTAGACTATCGTCGCTCAGATTTCTTTAGAAAAAATAAATAATTTTTTTTCAATGTATCTTCATTTTTACGCCATCATTGTGTTAATCGACCGCATGGAATGTTTCCTGGGGAACTGGAGTATGCGCATGTACTCTATGAATTGGCTTCAGCGGAAATTTTCATTGAGATCATCGTGCTCGTCATGCGTAACTTCATCTTTTTTGGCGCAATTTTTCTACATTTATTTCATAGTAATCCGAAATCGGCATGTCCTCCATAGGAATTTGCACCGAACCACAGTCCAAACGAATTTCACCTTTTAGAAAAAATGCTTCGCTTATCAACCTTATTCATTTCGCTAGTTCTAATTTCATGCTCCATCAACTCTGGCGAATCCGAACTTTGTTTTATCGGAGATTCAATCACCGCTCAATGGGATTTAAACTACTATTTTCCCGGGTTTATTACACACAAGCATGCAGAAGGCGGAGTCGGCATACAAGCCCTTGATAAATGGGATCTATCGGACTGCAAGGGCATCCCCACAATTTTTTTAATGGGAACAAATAACATCGGGAAAATCTCAATAAACGATACTAATGCTCAAAAGAAAAGAACATCTTTTATAAACAGCCTAATCCCAAGACTTGAAGCTATAGGGGCGGATCCATTAATCTTACTGTCCATTCTTCCTAGAAATAGTAAATGGGAGCAAGACCCAAGCGTAAACCAAAACATTGACTTGCTGAATGCAGAAATTCGAGAGGCGCTTGATTCCAGCCTCATTAAATTTAAATACACCAATGTTTTTGATTATTTCATTGATGCGGATTACGACATCAAAAAAAATCTATACAAAGACGGCGTCCATTTAACCTCTGAGGGATACGAAATATTATCCAAACACGTTATGCAGTCATTATGAAAAAAACTCTATTATTTTTATGTTTTTTGCCAATATGCGCATTCTCCCAGAACACGCATTACTTTCTGGGGGTTCAAAATTCTAAATACGCTTTTGTTGGAATTGAAAACCCGAATCGATTTGGGTTCTCTATAAAAAATTCACTATTTGTGGAAGACTTGGAATACCAATATGTTCGCGCTGCAATATTCTACAATTTCCAGCTTCCGTTTAATATCGGAGGACGCTACACACTATATTCGGGAATTCGATACAATAGGGACTTTTATGATTTCGGCGGAAATCTACACCTGAAATGGAATGTCTTCGATAAACTTCTGCAAATCGAAAGCTCGTTTTTGTCGTATTACGACAGCGACCTAGGTAGAAAAATCTGTTACCTTGTCGGCTTACAAACAATATTCCTTAAAGAAATCGGGCTGTTCGCTGGATTTAAGAACATCCCCGAATACCGTGACTCCGAGCAGAGGATTTATGGAGGACTAGTATTTGAGGTTCCTCGCATTCTTGTGAAGCCAGAAATATCTATCCCGACAAACGCAAAACGGGAAACAACAAGGATATCATTTAGCTTTACTTATAGGAATACAATCTAGCAATCCCTGTTTTTTCTATGCCCTTTGCCACTAACCAATGAAATAATGTTGAAAGTGCCAAAATCGCGATTACGGCAACGATCGCCCCGAATGGGCGGTCCATTGTTTGACAAATGTAAAGAATAAGACCTTGAGTTATATATATTTCAAGTGTTCGTTCTGAAATAAAAGAAATTCCCCCAAATAATTTTGTCTTTTTATTTAAAGACAATGATTCAAGTAGCTGGTAGAATAAGAAACAACTTAAGTACAACATTATAGGGAACAACAGCTGCAAATTACTCGGCGCAATTTCCTTTAAGCACACTAGTTTTACGCCATAGCATGCCACAAAAGAAAGAGGGATTATAAATATTCTGAACGTGGAGCATCCTTCTTTTTTTTCGCGACTCATTCTTAAGCGCAGAAAAGCTCCAAAAAGCATTAATCCAAAATAATAATACCAGGTAATTTTATCCTTTTGATATGTCAGATCGATCATCCATGCGGAGTGATCAGCATAATAGTAGATTGTTGCTGCAGCAATTAAGCATCCTAAAATCACCAACGAAATAAATGGCTTCAACCATTTCATGCAAAAGTAGAAAAAAACATAGAATGTCAATATAGCCTGAATAAACCAGTATTTAGGCCATAACATGTACTTCCAGGTAAAATCCTCTTGAATGGAGAATGTCAGCAGATACCATATCCAAATCACGGGATATATTCTAACCACTCTTTTTAAGAGATATTTCCAGAAACAATCTGTTCTAATGTTCGCCATGGTAAAACCGGAACAAAAGAAGAAAATTGCACAGCCCCACGCACCGCCACATGCAAGAGACTGTAAACTGTCGGGATACATCCACTTTGAATGAGAGTTTGTTATCATCAAAATCGCAACAAACTTCAGAAGGGTGATGTAATCAAAAAACTTCTTTTCACTCATTCTAGATTCGCCTTATTTTCGCCATAACAAATTGTGGAACTTTCCACGCCATTTTCATCATCTTGACGAGCCTTGCAGGGAAAAATCCATGACAGCGATAAACACGAATGTCCTCATTCCACATTTGTTTGCGTTTAAGCGGATCCGTAGACAATCCGCCCATGCGCATTTTCACGACAAACCGATTTAAGTACGCAACTTTTAGCGGTCGCTTTTCGGCCTGGTTATTGTAGCCGAATCCATAATAAAGATAACGAACAAGCAAGTCAGTATCCGCAGCAATGCGGTAAGACTCATCATACAAGCCTTCATGGTCCATCATCTCTTTTTTTATGTAGCAAGTCGGATGCAAAGGAAGCCAACCAAATCGAACTTTTAATCGGCTATATTTGCCACTAATCCACCGTCTAACAACTTTTTGGGTATCATTTTCCCTTACAAAGATTCCGTCTCCATACACAAAATCAGCCGATGTTTCTTTGAAGCAAGCTACTATATGGGAAACAACATGATTATCATAAAGAAAATCATCAGAATGGACCAATCCTATAACATCGCCTGTAGCCAACCGAATTCCCTTATTCAATGCTTCATACATTCCATGATCCGGCTCCGATATAATCTTCACATCAAAATTGTGAGGATTATCTCTCACAGTGTTTTGAATTATCTGAAGCGAAGAATCTTTAGATTTTCCATCAACTATTATGTACTCTATATCATCGTAATCTTGATATAGCACAGATTGAATTGCGCCTGCAATCGTTTTCTCACGATTAAAACATGATGTTATAATAGATACTTTCATCTACACTCCTCAACATATTTCAGGTAATTTATTGCAGCCTTTTCGTCCGTATTATCCATAGCAGTGCGTAATGCATTATCAGATATTTTTCTTCGCTTTTCAGGATCCATTTTTATAATTCGTTTCAAAATTAAGGAGAGTTCATCATCATCACCTGCTTTGCACAAAAAACCATTTTCCCCATCAACAATAACACCATCCATTCCCTCATTTTTTGATGCAATAGTTAAGTCCCCCGCACCCATAGCCTCTAAATACACAAGTCCAAAGGCTTCCGACTCACTAATCATTATAAAAACATCAGTTTTAGCCAATTCCTCAGAAACACGCTCTCTGGGCACCTTTCCCAAGAAACGTACCTTTGACAACATATGGTTTTGTTTTGCAAAATCATACAGCTTTGCCTGTTCAGCCCCTTCACCAATAAAATTCACGCAAGAAATATTATCTTCAGGGATATTTTTCACAGCTTTAAGTATCGCCAAAGGATGTTTACGAGCAATCAAATTTCCTACAAATGAAATTGAAATAGAATTGGAATTAAATGATCGCCGATCATTCCCTGAAATGAATTTCATCGGAACACCAGAAAGGCACAAAAATGATTTGTAATTATTTCCAAAAATGCTATGAAATCTCTCTTGAATATTTTTTGAGCGCATTCCCCACACATCAATTTTTTTGAAATTTTCCAAATACGATTCCGGTGATTTTTTTAAAGGAATATCATGTACAACCAAGCAAGTTCTACAATTAAATTTATCCTTCATCATTGCAATCAACTCTAATTGAGGATTCCACCAATGTCCAACAACGATATCCGGAATAAAATCATCTTCTTTCAACACATCACAAATTAAATCAAACTGTTTTTCTACATTTTTTCGTGATATTAAACCATGCGGAATAATCTTTTTTATGGGAATCCGACAAATCTCCACTTCATCAATTTGGTATTTAACAATTTTTTTATCATAAATTAATGGTATATTGAAACCAAGTTTAGACTTCAAATAACTATAAAAGAATCTAAAAAAGATATAGGCAATTCTCGGGAATAGAATATAATTATGTATTACCTTTACATTATATCCCTTTTTCATCCATTCTTGTGCAAAATAATAAACAACTTTTGTTTCATTAAAGTCATGATCTTTTGCGGGGTAATGTTTGGTCATTACCAAAATATTTTTTTTCATTTTCAGCCTCATTTAGCGTAAAAAAATAAGCAGCATTCTCAATTATTTTTTATATACAAGTTCCCATATTTAGCCATCATTCTCTCTACTGAAAAAAGCTCACATTTTTCAAAAGAAATCTTTTGAGAAGACATAAAACAAATTTGTTCAAAAGCTGATTGTACATTTCCTTTTTCAACAACAACTCCACACCCAGTTTCGTTTACACTTTCTGGGCTTCCACCCGTTTTATAGGTTACGACAGGTGTTCCACAAGCAATAGCCTCCAAATTTGTCGTCGGAAAATTATCTTCATAGGTCGGATTAAAAAAGATTGTCGCCATAGAATATATTTTAACAAGTTCCTGAACATTTTCAGTTCGTTTGATCGAAAGAATTGTTGAAGGCAAGTTTCTCTGTTGTTTCTCCGTTAAGCCGACCAAAAATATCTGCCACTTTTCATGGTCAATCATCTTATCTAAAGCAATAAAATCCTTCAATCCCTTGCGATCAGTCCATTCACTAGCCACACCAAGAATAACATTTTTTTTCTGAGCATTTATTTTAAACTTATAATCACTATCAACATGATGAAATACGTTGAGATCTATGCCATTATGTATAACATCTATAGAACAGTTTCCCAAAAACGAATGCTTCATTTTTTCTTTCAGCCAATAACAAGGAGTCACAAAGCTAATATTTAGTCCAGAGAACATGTTTTTCTTATCCAGCCAATTTCTCTTTGAATTATCCACAAAAGCTTTGGGATAAGTATTCAATTGAGGACATAAATAGCATCCAGATTTCCACTTATCACAGCTTACCGCATCAAAATATGCACAATGTCCCGTAAAAGCCCAGCAATCATGCTGCGTCCATATCACACGAATATTATTCTTCCTTATATAATCAAATAAAATTTTTATGTTAATGTAGTAGCCATGTACACAATGCAAATGAATTATATCCGGTTTGAGTCTCTCGAGCTTTTTTACTAATTTTCGAGTAGCCCCAACAGAGGCGAAACCAGTCCTATCAAATAACCGAGAAAACACTCCATGCATGACTACATCAAATGAATTAGTCATTTTATATTCCCGTACGCCATCGGCCTTGCGGCCACGTCCCCATACAACATACGAATCTATGCCATTTGCAAGCATAGCCCGGTGTAAGTTCATCATAATATTACCGGTCGCTTTATAAGAGAATGAATTTATCTGCACTACTTTCATTAAACGGTCCTTGATACTTCTGATAGGAAAAAAGTTTTCATAGAACTAGCGGTTTATCTCAAATTAAACCTATTTATATCAATCATCCAGCATCCCTTTACAAAATTCAATAACAGAGTGATCATCACAGTAGTTGGAAGGCTTTGCCACGAAATCTTGCTCAAGTCCACGTTGTATGGATTCAGGAGTTATTTCATTTAATACAATACCCAAATTGTTTTTTTGAATAAGTCTTCCCAGCAACCCCTTTGACGGGCCTATTACATATTTGTGAAAATATGCAGCATAGCCTATGGTGCCAGAACTTTGATTTACATTATCATACAAAGTCAATATGCAATCTGAGGTATAACACAAGTTATTTAATTTTTCATATGATAAAAAGCCCTCCATTAAAATCACCTGCGTTTCATTTTTCAGGGCATCTACCCTCTGTAAAAATTCTTCTCTAATACAACTATCTATTCTTCCTGAAAAAATAAAAGTCTTTCGCCGAAGAGAGTCTTTCCCCATTAAAGACACCGCCTTCAAAACATCTATAGAATGTTTTCTACCATCAATTGTACCAAATTGGAAAAAAATCCTGTTTTCCAAGGGAATATTCAGTTCTTTTCTTAAATTTTCAAATGGTCCCTTTATTATGGGTAATGGGTCCGTTAAATATGCAAATTTATCTGTTTTGTAACATTTGTTGAAGCTTAACGGTGAAACTTCATCATTTAATACACATATTTTCTTTATTTTTTTTGATTGGGCCATCAAAATGAATCTTAGTTTTTCCAGCAACAATCGAACGCCTTTTTTAGAGGAATCATACAGATATATACGGTATAAAACCCCTGAAATTTTACAATTAGCCGGAAGGGAAAAAAGAACAAAAGGAATAAATTTCATCAAGAAGATGAAAAAAACTTCAGAAACATTTTCCTGTTTTACATATTTTCGGACAATTATACTGGCATTCAACGAATTTCTCAGCAATGTGTATTTATTACATTTTCGTTCTTCATCTTCAGTTAGATACACAAATCGGATATTCTCCGTTCGCTTCCAAGAAAATAGATTCTTTTCTTGAATAAATTTTCTTGGCAAAACAAATATATACTCATCTTGTTTATCAGAAACATATTCATACAAATGATGCAGCCATTCAAGAACATGCCCAGATATTTTTGGTTCAAATATCATTTTTTTCATTATCATACACCTTCATAGCACTGTTTTTCTATTAAACAAGAAGATAAATGCTATCGGGTAATAAAAGAACACTTCTGTCGTATGCAACATTAAAACAAGTAGTAACACCAGCAATGTTTTCTGCGGATAATAACGTTTTAAAGAACAATACAAAGCCAAAACAACTCCGAGGAGAAAAGGAACGCCTAATTGCGATGAAATTGCCAGTAATCCGTTACTTGACGTTCTGTTTCCTAAATACATTCCTCTACTCCTATATTCGCTCGACAAAAAACCATAACCAATAATTGGTTTCTCAATAGTCATTTTAGCCATTGCAAGATTGTCGGCAGAGCGTACTTCATAGGACGTCCCTTCATACCCCTTCTGACTTAATTTTTTCTGAACCGGAGCGGAAAAAAATAACGCGCATGAGGCCAAAATGGCAGCCATTATTATAAATGCGTATTTTATGATATCCCTTTTACCCACCTTGGCATTCGTCACGACAAGAAATACTAAAACTATTAAATTAAAGAAACCCGCGGTGGACTGAGTCATTATGATAGCAATAACAATGATTCCTAACTTAATCTTTTCTTCTTTTGTCAAATGAAAGGCGGATATCTCATTAAAGAAAAGGACAAGGGCATAATTCAAAACTATTTGAAACGCTCCAGGTTCCCAATATGGACCGGCACAACGTCCAAAGGAAGAAAACCAGCCGAAGCAATTAAATGCAAACATCATGTATGGCTTTTCCGCCCCTGGTTTATAAACATGTGTGGTTGGAATGATGTTATATAGGTGCAAAAGAAAGAGAATAACGCTTGTTAAAGCGATAAATGCAGCTATGTTCAAATAAATTTTTTTAAATCTTTCGTATTCTAGAGATTGTAAAATTAGCAAAGACCCTGTTGCAAGGATCAAATAAACAATGTAAATTTTAAAATCAGATGAAGTGTGCCCTCCTAGCCAAAAGTAACTGATTGACAACCAAAGAATATAGCAGATATAATAGAAAAAAGCTTTTTGGTTCAATGCATATTTCTTTTTAAAGAAATAGAAAATTGAAAAAATAAAAAACAAAAATACAAAGACTGCGGCATGCAACATGAATCCGAAAACAGTGCCGGATAAAAGGAATAATAAAGATACTCCTACATAATCATGAATATCTCTTTTTTGTATATGGAATAGGTGCATATTATGACTCCAGCATGTTACAATATAATTTAATATATTCGTTGAATCGGGCTTTGTTGTCAAACGATTTTGCCCGTTCAATACACAAGTCTTGCATATTGGGTTGATTCTCGCAAATATGGTATATTTCTTTTTCGAGTAAGTTTATGTTGTCACAGGGGACTACAACACCGGAGTTCTTGTCTGGAATTTCGGGGCTTCCCCCTGTTTTGAAAGTAATAACTGGTGTTCCGCATGCAATACTTTCCATGTTAACCGTCGGATAGTTTTCCTCTCTTGTTGGATTGACAAAAACATTGGCTGCAGAATAAATTTCGGCTAGTTCTATACGGTTTTGCGTCCTATTTATTGATAGAATATTGTTAGGAATGCTTTTGGCTACGTTAGAATCAGTTCCGACTAAGACAATTTTATAATCATCTGGAAGTCTCTTTGATAATTCGATAAAGACATCTAGACCTTTACGGTATCCCCAGCCAAATGCCACTCCCAATACAATATTTTTATCTTCCAGTTGATGTGTCTTGCGAAAATCGGATTGTCTAGGCTTGAAAATGTCCAAATCAATTCCGTTGTGGATTACTGAAATGGGGTAGTCTCCTAGGAAAGATTTTTTTGCTAAATCTGCGAGCCAATGCGAGGGTGTCACAACGACACACCGTTCTATGCCTGTGAACCATTTCTTTTTGCAAGCCCACATGAACCTTGTCATGTCAATTTTCGCTTCGGGGTACAGGGTTTTGGGATAGGGACATTTTTTGCAACCATGTTGCCATTGCTGGCATTTTACCAAATCAAAATATGGGCAGCGTCCTGTAAATGTCCAACAATCGTGAAGAGTCCAAATGACAGGGATGTTTTTTTTCTTGATAAAATGAAATAATAAAGGATAGTTCAGATAATCGCCATGAATGTTATGCAAATGCACTAGCTTGCATTCATGTTGTTTCATTTTCTTGATTAATTTCAACGTAGGAAAAATAGATAAAAACCCCGCTAGTCCAAAAAATTTTCTGAATGCGAGATGGAGATTTCTGGAAAAGCGGTTCCCGATGAAATATGTATCCTCTGTTTTTTTCGGTCGGTTTGTTCTGCTGTCTGGACAACATACAACAACTTCAAAACCTTGTCTTTTGATAATATCTGCAACTTGAAGCATTATACCACCGGTACTGCCGGTATTGCTCGCATTTATTTCAAAAATACACTGATTCAAAATCGCGCCTCATTTATGTTTTTTTAATTTTAAAGCGTTGTACGACTGCCACATAAGTACTGAAACAAACAAAGAAACTAAAACCCAAAGAATTACATTGCTAAAACCTAAATAACAACAAATTACCCACGCTATACGACGATGGATAAGATAGAAAAAAAATGAAATTGATCCCAAATAGAGCAATGGTTTTGAGTTAAAAGCATACCGTTTATTTAGGAAAGATACAATCAACAGTGTCAAGACTGCCAAAAAAAAGCTGAAATTCATATAACGCGCCTCAAAAAGAACTGACGGAAGGGCGCTCATCATTACATAAAACACAATTTTCTTCTTTGACATCTCATGCATTGATGCGAACACATGACCTAGAAAGAAAGCCCACGTCAACCGGTAGTAATGAGCGTAGCTTTCGCCAGCGATATTAAAAGCGGCAATATAGTAAGCTACCATCAATAGCAACAGAATATTTGTTTTTGATATTTTAAACTTGTTTGCCAAATAAGACGATGCATAAAAAATCACGTAATACATAAGAATGCACCAGACATACCAATAAGACCGAAACAATCCTTTTAGAACAAAAGGAACATCAGTCGCATGGTTGTGGAATAGATAAATTTCTTTTGGCAAGTGCAATATTTGGGTTGCGTCTAAATTAAATCTATAAGGGAGGATGATATAGAGTAAAATCGAAACCGTAAAACAAAAGAACATTGGCAAAAAGACTTTCGAGCAGCGAGTGACACATGGAGAAAGGTATCCCTTCTTGTTCCCGATTGTCTTTGTACAACCAAATCCCGAAATAAACATAAACCAGACTAAGGCTACATTTGCAGGGATTCGGGCAACAAGTGTCCTTACCAAACCGGACGTTTCATTGACGAACATTTGTTCGTAGTGAGTCATCAAGATCAGAATGACTGCGATACCCTTTAACGCACCAGAAAAGTTTTTGTCAAGAACAAACGACTCTCCAGCAGGCGTCTCCGTACTTTTTTTTAGACCCAGGATAAACATTATGGCCAATACGGAGACAATAAGAATATGTTCGCTATTCACGACATAATGAAGCAAAGGAATTTCTGGCATCATCATTTCCCTTCTGCCCTAAAACCGTCTTTGCCCAACAGAACGTCTATAATGTTATCGCATGCAGACTTGTTTCCGGGAGGAATTAAATATGTGTTGAAAAATGCGTTTCGGTCATTTTTCATGGGGTCTTCTTCGTTTAGGACCATTTTTATAAAATCTTCTATATCCTGTTGCGAATAAGCTTTGTAATGGGCGTTGAACGCGGCTATTCCAAATTCGTTTTGTTCATCGCAATGCTTGTTGTCCTTTAGCAGATATAATACGGGCTTATGTGCATAATGGTATTCAACGATAAATGAACTACAATCATGTATCATCGCGTCAGAATGTTTGAACAATCCTTTGTATTCACCCAGTTCCACTTGCGAAAAGGAAACGTCTTTCCACGCATTGTAATAATCGTCTGTCCTTTGTTGACCCCAAATTTTCAGGAGCTTTGGATAGAGTGTAGGATGAGGTTTAAATGCCCACTGAATTTTATCCTTATACTTCTTTGCAACTTCAAGAATAAAATCACCATAATCTAAAAATGTTGAATATTGCACCCCTCCTTTATTTGTTCCAGGAAGAGAGTGATGGGGGGCATAAATTATACGCTTTCGATGCAAGTTATCCTTCGTCCACGGATCTGGATATGCATCGGGATTTTCGTTCAAGTCATCCTGTACTGGAAAGCCTGTAACAACGACATTCCCGTTATACAAGCCTTTGATTTTGTTTCTCGTTCTGACAACGCTGCTGTTTTCGACAAAATTGAACCAACAGAATTTTGTTATGAGGTGGTTATACGCCCATTTTTCTGAACCTTGATTAAATGCGTAATGAATGTGGCAAGTTAAGGATTTTAAATGCCGTAAAAAACGATGTGGAACCGGGAAAGATCCTTCGTATGGTTTATAATAAAATTTTATGTCAGGATCGATTTTTCTAATTGAATTTCCGTTCTCGTCTAAATCTACAAACTCGTATCCTTTTTTTTGTAGATAGGTGGTTAATGCAGCTTTCGATCCCGGAACTTCAATAGATGTTGTAACGCCAAGAATTGGCTCAAATCGAGGATGTTCCTTCATTTTGCAATAAAGGCGTTCTGTTTTCCATGAGCCTAATTCTGCAAGGATGAATAAGACCTTGATTTTATTCTTTTTTCTTATTCTTTTGGACATCCACCAAATATAGGGCCTATACAGAAAGAAAAGCCTATTCAGTAATGGATTCAGGATCCGGTACCTGAACAGATTGACGAGTTTCTGTTGAGTTGTGTTGTTGTTTTGGTTCATGCCACAAAGTCGCCCTGTTTAAAATACTCGAAGAGCCTGTTAAATATTAAATCTAGATTGTATTTCGGCTTCCAGCCCAACTTTTGTAATTTTGCGGATGAGAGCCGTATTTTGGAAACAGGTGCATAACCCATATTTTCGTTCAATTCCATTTTCACGTTGATTGATGGGTTGCAGTTCTTTTTTAGGAATTCGGCCATTTCCCGAGCCGAAATATAAGTTTCCTCATTTGCGACATTGTACGCCTCTCCTGATTTTCCCCGGAGGAGTACAAAAAGTATTCCTGAAACGCTATCGATGGTATAGCAATAAGGTCTAGCCGATTCGCCTGTCGTATGCAGGACTATATCTTGCCCGTTCGCGGCCAAACGCGCAAATTGAGCAATTACCCGATTGTCGTCTTTGGCGATGCCGGCACCGGTTGTTTGCGTCAAGCGGACTATTTTTACAGGAACGCCATATTGTGCTGCGTATAGACAGCAAAGGTTTTCCGTTGCTCGTTTTGCCATGGGGTAACTGCTGCGAACAGAAAGCGGATCTAGGTATCCCTGGACGTTTTCTGTCACCATTGTCGAGCTATCCTGTATTTCTCCGTAGACTTCAAGGGAGGATAAATAAACGAAGCTTTTTACTTTTGCGCCACTGGCAAAATCCAGAAGGCTCTTTGTGACATCATAAATAGAAGAAAATGTATCGACAGGATGTTCTACAAAAAACTTGCTAGCTGTCGGCGCCGCGCAATGGATGACATAGTCAACATTTTTTAGAGAATGGTAATCAAAAGACTGCAGGTTACATTCGATGAGTCTAATCTTTTCCAATTCCCAGGCATCGAATGTTTTTTTTGCTTTTTCAATGTTGCGAACTGGGGCTACAATTTGAATGCCGGCCTGCAACGCTAAGAGACCGTGGATAAGGGTAGAACCGATAAGTCCCGTAGCACCTGTAATCAAGAACGTCGCATTGCTACATTCATTTGTCAAAGAAAACGCTTTTGCGAAATCTGCAACATCTTCCTGCAAGACCTTATTCATTAATACCCCTAAAAGCCGAAAATTTGTTGGTTTTCATGAACTTCAACCATGGCTCTAAACACGAAAAAATCCGTTGGTGTTGTGATTTTGATGTTTTCCATCGGACCTATAATCATATTCAGTTTGTAGCCATAATAAGACATCATGGTGCAAGAATCGATGAAATCATGTTTGTTTTCAGATTGCGCTCGATGATGTGCTTCAAGAATGTCAATAAGTCTAAAGCTTTGTGGGGCGCGTGCGATAAGGGAATTTTTTCGTTCGGGAATGACGAGTGGACCAGATTCTTGTGTTACTACAAAAGTTTCTGTTGCCGGAACGCATGTAATGCAGGAACCCTTTTCGGTACATGTCGTAATATTGTCCGTTATGGTCTTTTCTGTAATTAACGGACGGACTCCATCGTGGATCAGCACGTTTGCTTCGCTGCCGTTAGCTTTGGCCCAACGTTCCGCTGCGCACAAACCGTTGTAGATGCTGTCTTGCCCTGTTTCTCCACCGGGAACGATTTCAACCACTTTGGTGATTTCGAATTTTTTCAGCTGTTTTTTCAGGAACGGAATCCACGACTCGATACAAACGACGCAAATTGCATCGATTTGCGGATGATTGTCGAATAGCTCTAGAGTATATATTATGACTGGTTTTCCATTCAGTTCAAGGAACTGTTTTGGACGGGAAACCGTATTCATTCTTTTGCCTGAGCCACCAGCAAAGATTACTGCAATATTTTTCATATTTTCATTCCTTCCTTTTTTTGCCATTGTCTCACGGATGAAATTAGTCCGTCTTTCAGAATTTTGTATTTGTCAGAATTCTGTAAACGAATGTTTGATCCGTATTTCCCGTTTTTCGACAATTCCTTTAATTCTTCTGATACGGCACGGACTCCTTGGGGTGTCCATTCTGCTACATGGAATAAATCAATCAAGCCTCCAAAACGGCCCGAACTTCTTATTGAATTCCCATTTAAAGCTTCTGAAGTAACAAATATCACTGGAGTCTCCACGCCAAGGCAAGGTAAACCACAATGGATTCTTGATGTGACAACTAATTTTGCCGAAGCGTATTTTCTTATAAGCGTTCTGGCATACTCCATTTTCTTTTCATCACTAGGGTATTCTGATTGCATTATATTGTGTTTGACATATAACGCGTTGAACAAAATTTCATCTGAAAAGAATTTTGAATATGTGTGGTAAAAAGAAGCCGCCATAATTTTTTTCTCAATAAGGGGCCAATGTTTATAAAAAGATGGAAATTCACACTTGAAATTATCAATGAATTTTCTCGTTTTTTTCCAATATTTTATACAATACCACCACGCTTTCATATGTTTAAGAAGGCGATTTTGTTTTTTCGATCCGCCTAATTCATAAAAAGGATCAACAAAATAGATATCTTCGGTTTTTTGTTGGGATTTGTATTTTTCGCCCAAAGTCAACGTAAGGCATCCCGAAAAATAGCTCTCTATCCCTTTGCTTTTCAAAAGTTCCATTGTGCCCGTATCTCGGGCTCCAATTGGCTGGTACTTTTTTAAATATTCAATAGTTTGGTTTGTAAGTAGCCGTTGCGAAATTTTTGGTACTATATGAAAAGATATAAATAACGGGTTAATGAATGGTGATGGCGGAAAATTTTCGGGGTTCCACATGAACCAAGCGTTCATGATGACGTTGACAGTTTCTTTTGAACGGAAAGAATTCAACGACTCTCTTTCTACAAGGCAGTCCCAATGTTCCCAGAATTGTTCTTGGGCGACACTTTGTATGTAGTCGCCAATATTCTTTTCTACACCAGTTCCTGAGCATTTCAAAATTCCATTCATACAAACCTCTTTTCTTTCAAGAACTTCTTTACTTTTGCGCGGTCTTTTTTATTTAATCCGAAGAAGGTAATTGACAAAGCGTAGACTACTACAAAAACTCCTGTTGTCAAGAAAAATCTAGTTGTTTCTTTATCACAGAGTCCTGAAACTAAGTGGATGGGTACAATTGACGATATTGTTACAAGAGAGACCGGTAGCAATGTTTTTGAGAAAAATTCTTTAATTGAAAAATCTATCTTGGCTTTCATGAATATTAAACGGACAATCAAGTACGCGATATCCAGACAGCATTTTATTGCTAAAACTGTTGTTGGACCAAATCCGGCTTTCAAAAATATGTAAGAAAAAACGATGTTGAGCGATATGACGCTGCTAATCACAATTTGGTAGCGCTTGATTTTTCCTGTTGCTTGGACCGTCATCCACATTGGAGCCGATAAAGTTTCAAGCATGGCGTAAATTAACATCAAAATGCTAAATTCGGCAGCGTATTCCGGTGGATTCTTTAACCATATTTTTAAAAGATATTCCATGTTGAAACAAACGGGGCATACAATTGCAAATAAAAGTAGATAGGAGTACTTGGATGTACTGATGATTAGTTCTCTTAACGGTTCAATATTACCCTGTGCATAGTATTTTACGAGTTGAGGGCGAAACGCCACTTGAAAATTATTTACAAACTGGACTACGGCTGTATTGACACGGGAGGCTATTCCCATAGCGGCGTTTACGACTACGCCAAAGAACAAGTTTAATAGTAAATTCAATCCTTGATTTGCTGACATGGAGGCGACTGAACCAAAAAGACTCCAACCGGAAAAGCTTATTAGTTCCTTGAACAATGGCAAATCCCAATTCTTTTTGGGAGGCTGAATTGTAACGGCTTTGAATTTTCTCCGACAATATAACGCTGTTACACAAAGGATTATTGCCGAAATAACGAGCATGTTTGTGGCGAAAATTTTTAATTTATCAAAGGATACAAATAACAATAAAAGCGCATTCAACAGTTTTAGTAGAACATCCGCGATACTTATGTAGGCATAGAAAGACATTCTTTCATAGGCTATTATAAGAGATTCGAATGGGGTCTTTAGCAGACTGAGGAGTAATGTGAATGCCGACATTTGGAATGCGAAAAAAGCCGCATCATGTCGTTCTGCGGGCATCTGCATTTTGTTGTCTAAAAACCATGTTCCCGCAACTTCGATTACTCCTAAAAGGAGTATTGATAAAAAGATATAAGTATAGAAGCTGAGGTTAAATACTTTATTTAATCTGCCGCCAGATCCTTTTCCTAGTTCAAAGTTTAAAAAACGTTGCGTAGCGGTCCCTAGAGGACCACTTATGAATGTGAACGCAATGACAAAAGAACCAACGACGTTATAGATGCCATAATCTTCGACACCTAGTGCATTCAAAATAATTCTAGACGTATATAAACTAACAAGCAGCGATATTCCCATACGAAAGTACAGGAACATCGTGTTCTTTGCAATTCGCTTGTTGTTTGCGGAAACATCCGAAGGCATTCACAAGCCTTATTTCACCAGTCCCTTTTCCAGGTATTCGGCGAGATTTGTGCGAACGTGACTTGCGACGCTGTCTGCAGCGACCTTGCGCATGTCACTATCGACCATAAGTTGCACGAGTTGTTCGAATGTTGTTTTTTGCGGGTTCCAGCCAAGTTCCTTTTTGGCTTTGGTTGGGTCTCCCCAAAGATTCACCACGTCGGTCGGACGGTAGAAATCTTCGGAAACTGCCACAACTGTTTTCCCATTTGCAACATTGATACCCTTTTCGTTTACGCCTTCGCCTTCCCAGCGGATTTCAATTCCTGCATGGTGGAATGCAAGCGTCGCAAATTCGCGAACTGTATGCTGAACGCCGGTTGCAATCACGAAATCTTCGGGTTTTTTGTGTTGCAATATGAGCCACATGCATTCCACATAGTCCTTGGCATAACCCCAGTCGCGGAGGCTGTCGAGGTTGCCGAGATAAAGGCAGTCCTGTTTGCCTTGGGCGATGCGGGCGGCGGCGAGAGTGATCTTGCGAGTCACGAATGTTTCTCCGCGGCGTTCGGATTCATGGTTGAAGAGAATGCCGGAACAGCAGAACATGTTGTAAGCTTCACGGTATTCCTTGATAATCCAGAATCCGTATAGCTTGGCAACTGCATAAGGACTGTACGGATGGAACGGAGTCTTCTCGTTCTGCGGGACTTCTTCCACCTTGCCGTAAAGCTCGCTGGTCGAGGCTTGATAAATGCGGCAAGTCTTTTCTAGATGGTTGGTGCGTACCGCTTCCAAAACGCGGAGCACGCCCGTGGCGTCGACATCTGCGGTAAATTCAGGGGAATCAAATGAAACTTGAACATGACTTTGAGCGGCAAGGTTGTAGATTTCGGTCGGTTGGACCTTGCCAACCACCTTGACGAGACTCATGGAATCGCCCATATCGGCATAGTGCAAATGGAATTTTGGGGTGCCTTCAAGGTGCGCGATTCGTTCGCGGAAGTCTACTGAAGAACGGCGTATGATGCCATGGACTTCATAGCCTTTAGCTAAGAGAAATTCGGAGAGGTAAGAGCCATCTTGGCCAGTGACGCCCGTGATAAGGGCTATGTTGCGTTTGGTCATTTTTGCTAATCCTATTTCTTGTTATACCCTGAATATTATGGGGGTTATGCTTTTAGGGACTCCTGATACCAATTGAACAATTTTTTCACACCTTCGTCGATTTCGACTTTGTGTGTCCAGCCGAGGCTATGGAGTTTACTCACGTCGATGAGCTTGCGCGGCGTTCCGTCTGGCTTGCTTGCATCGAAAACGACTTCGCCTTCAAAACCTACTGCTTTCACGACGAGTTCACTGAGTTCGCGAATGGTGAGCTCTTTTCCTGTACCAACGTTGATGTGACAGTTGCGGATTTCTCCGAGTTTTGGGATTGCTCCACCGCGGCCTGCGCTGTGGTTGCGGTCAACAGCCCCATCGACACTTGCCCCGTAATGTACGCTGGAATACTTCTCAATGCCGATGATGTCGCTGAAGTTCACATTCAAGAGCACGTGCACCGAGGCGTCCGCCATGTCTTCGCTCCAGAGGAATTCGCGGAGCGGCTTGCCTGTGCCCCAGAGGGTCACCTTGTTGTTCTCGATGCCGTACTTGGCGAGTTTTTGGAGTATTTCTTCTTGCGATGCCGCTCCGTTAATACCTTCAACAGGGCGTTTGTCCATGTCCACTTTGATACTTTTCCAATCGTTGTCGTGGATGAGCTTCGCGAGATAAATCTTGCGCATCATGGCGGGCATCACATGGCTATTTTCCAAATGAAAGTTGTCATTCGGACCGTAAAGATTCGTGGGCATCACCGCGATGTAGTTGGTGCCGTATTGCAGATTGTAGCTTTCGCACATTTTGAGGCCTGCAATTTTCGCGATGGCGTATTCCTCGTTCGTGTATTCCAGCTCGCTTGTGAGCAGAGCATCTTCTTTCATGGGCTGTGGGGCATTTTTCGGATAGATGCAAGTGGAACCAAGGAAAAGGAACTTTTTTACGTTGTGGGCGTAGGCTTCACTGAATACGTTGCACTGTATTTTCATGTTCATCATCATGAAATCGGCACGATAAAGAGAATTTGCCATGATGCCACCAACAAAGGCTGCTGCTAAAACAACGGCGTCGGGTTGTTCTTCGTCGAAGAATTTTTTGACGGCATATTGGTCTGTTAGATCCAGTTCTTTGTGCGTGCGACCGACAAGGTTGTTGTACCCACGGGATTTCAAATTGTTCCAAATGGCAGACCCCACTAATCCATGGTGGCCTGCTATATAAATCTTTGAGTTCTTATTCAAAATAGTATTCATTGTTTCAACTGAAAAGTAAATTATCGTGTCATGCTATTTATATAATGTAGCAATAGAGTATGGATAGGCTTCTTACGTTCTGATAATCTAGTCACGTTTTTCCATACCATTCGGCATACCATTCCGCAAATTTCCTTAAGCCATCGCGGAGCGGGGTGGCGGGCTTGAAGCCGAAGTCCTGTTCGAGTGCGGTCGTGTCGGCGTAGGTCACTGGCACGTCGCCGGGTTGCATGGGCACGAGTTCCTTGTGCGCTTCGAAGTCGTAATCGGCGGGGAGCACCTTGGCGCGGACGAGCTCTTCTTGCAGAATCGTCACGAAATCGAGGAGGTTCTCGGGGTGGTTGTTGCCGATGTTGTAGACTTTGTAGGGCGGCAGCGGGAGTCCGTCTTCGCCGTTTTGCTTTTCGGGGGCGTGCTGCATGACGCGGACGACGCCTTCGACGATGTCGTCGACGTAGGTAAAGTCGCGTTTGCATTTGCCGTAGTTGAATATCTGGATGGTCTTGCCGGCTTTAAGCTTGTTGGTGAAGCCGAAGTAGGCCATGTCCGGGCGACCGGCGGGGCCGTAGACGGTAAAGAAGCGCAGCCCTGTGCTGGGGATGTTGTAGAGCTTGCTGTAGGCGTGAGCCATGAGCTCGTTGCTCTTTTTGGTGGCGGCGTACAGGGAAACCGGGTTGTCCACTTTGTCGTCGGTGGAGTAGGGAATCTTCTTGTTGCTGCCATAGACGCTGGAGGAACTGGCGTAGACGAGGTGTTCGACTTCGCCTTTCTCGGCGCCTTTGCGGCAGGCTTCGAGGATATTGTAGAAGCCGATGAGGTTGCTCTGGATGTAGGCGTCCGGGTTCGTGATGGAATAGCGGACGCCGGCCTGGGCGGCGAGGTTCACGACGACGGCGAAGTGGTACTTTTCGAACAGGCTGTCGATGGCGGCCTTGTCGGCGAGGTTCGCCTTGACGAATGTCCATTTCTTGCCGGTCGAGGTGGCGAGGGCTTCGATTTCCTTGAGTCGCTCGTACTTGATGTTCACGTCATAATAGTCGGTGATGGAGTCGAGGCCGACAAGCTCGGAACAGTTGTAGTCTCCCAGTAACTTCTTGCAGAGGTTGCAGCCGATAAAGCCGGCGGCTCCGGTAACGAGGACTGCTTTCCCGTTGAGGATAACGTTTTTGTCAAGCATTATATAACCAACCTTAATGCGGATGACGTGTGTGGCTTAGCAGCCGATGGCGCTGTACTCGAATCCGGCTTCGGCGAGTTCCTTGGGGTCGTAGATGTTGCGGCCGTCGATGATGATGGCGTTCTTCATGGACTTCTTCATCACGCCGAAGCTCGGCATGCGGAACTGCTTCCATTCGGTGACGAGCAACAATGCGTCGGCATCGAGCAATGCTTCGTACATGTCGTTGCAGTAAACGATCTGGCTTGCGATGGTCGCGGCATCGGGGCGCCCGGCCATACGGCGCTTGCATTCGTTCATTGCGACCGGGTCATAGACGCGGACGGTGGCGCCGGCCTTGACGAGCTTGTCGATGAGCACGAGGGCGGTCGCTTCGCGCATGTCATCAGTTTCTGGTTTGAAGGCGAGGCCCCACATGGCGATGGTCTTGCCCTTGAGGTTCGCTTCTCCGCCGAAGCGCTTTGCGAGTTTGTTGAAAAGTACGGTTTTCTGGTATTCGTTGACTTCTTCGACGGCCTTGAGGACGCCCATCTTGTAGCCGTTCTTCTCGGCGGTCTTGATGAGTGCCTTCACGTCCTTGGGGAAGCAGCTTCCGCCGTAGCCGCAGCCGGGGTAGAGGAACTTCGAGCCGATGCGGGTGTCGCTGCCGATGCCCTTCCTCACCATGTTCACATCGGCGCCCACGAGTTCGCACAAGTTCGCGATGTCGTTCATGAAGCTGATGCGGGTCGCGAGCATGGAGTTCGCGGCGTACTTGATCATTTCGGCGCTCGGGATGTCGGTGAAGATTACGCGGAAGTTGTTGAGCATCATCGGGCGGTAGAGGCGGGTCATGAGTTCCTTGGCCTGTTCGCTCTCGACGCCGACGACGACGCGGTCGGGCTTCATGAAGTCCGTAATGGCGCTACCTTCTTTGAGGAATTCCGGGTTGCTTGCCACATCGAACGGAATCTTGACGCCGCGCTTGTCGAGTTCTTCCTGGATGGCGGCCTTGACTTTCTTGGCGGTGCCGACCGGAACGGTGGATTTCGTCACGAGGACTGTGTATTTCTTGATGTTCTGGCCGAAGGTGCGCGCGACGGCGAGAACATACTGCAAATCTGCGGAACCGTCTTCGTCGGGGGGAGTACCCACGGCGCTGAAGACCATCTCTACGTTGTCGAGGACGCTGGCGAGGTCGGTCGTGAAGCTGAGGCGGCCTTCGCGCTGGTTCCTCAAGACCATTTCATCAAGGCCCGGTTCGTATATGGGGATTTCCCCTTTCTGGAGCGATTCGATTTTCGCCTGGTTCACATCGACGCATGTGACGTTGACGCCCATTTCGGCAAAGCATGTACCGCTAACGAGACCTACGTAACCTGTTCCAACAATTGCTATGTTCACAGCATTAATCCTTGTTGTTTAACAAATCAGCAACGATCATCATTCGCAGAACATCAACATACTGACCATCTCTGTTTTTGGCTTCTTTTTTTAAGACAGCCTCTTCCACAAGACCAGCCTTTTTCATCAAAGAGATTTCATCAGAATTTTCTGCAAATACGAAAGTATATACCTTGTGCATGCCGTATTCATTAAACGCTTTTTTTAGGAGTAAATCAACGGCATAGCTCTGACTCTCAGTATTCCATTCCTGATCATCACTAGTGAAAATGCAAAGTTCGCACCTATTATTGACTTTATCAAAGTCTTTCAGATAAACAGTTGCAATGGGGTACGATGCAACGCCATAGTCTTCGTCTACTCGCTCAACAATAAACTGCTTATACTTGCCGGTCTCTATGTACGTATGGAAAAAACGTTCGTTTGATTCCACGGTGATCGGAGTCTTATCAAAACAGTGGTCCGACACATTCGCAGAATTGCGCCACTTCACAATCGTTGCGCCGTCTTCTAAAGAAATTGGTCTTAAGTATATTTTCATAAGTCCTCAACGTACTAGCAGAAATTCTTCCCGAATTCCCTGATGTTATCAATAATCATCTGCACTTCATCAGCAGTCAAACTCTGGTGCATAGGCAAACACAGTGTATTATCGGCTGCATAGTCGGCTCCAGGGAAGTTTCCGCTCACGCCATAGTGAGGAACGCGGTGCAACGGGAAATAGCGATACGTGGTATAGATATTCCGTTCGCGGAGGTAACGGGCCAATTCGTCTCTCTTGCCATTCTTGAGCTGAATGTGGTAGAAATAGAAAGAGGAACGAGAACCATCTTCCATCGGCAGAGGCAGGTCAAGCCATTCGAGATCCTTCAAACCTTCATTATAGGCGTTATGAACAATTTCGCGTTTTTGCATGAACATCGGCAATTTCTTGAACTGTTCAATCGCCATGGCTGCAGTCACGTTATTCATGATTGCACGATGCCCATAGGCAGAAATATCAAATTCCCACCACTTCTGGGCAACGCTATTTTCGTAACCACTCTTAGCCTCCAACCCAAAATACAGCCACTTATCGGCTTTTTCCCTAAGGGCAGGATCCTTGAAATGAAGAATAGAGCCGTCACCACAAACAAGAATCTTCATTGCGTCAAACGACCACATCGCCATGTCGCCGTCAACTCCGAGAGCGTGTCCTTTGTATTTAGACCATACGCCCGCAGCACAATCTTCAATAACCTTAATCCCATGAGCCTGAGCCAAAGGCATAATCTTGTCCATTTCACAGGGAATGCCTCCGAAGTGTAACAAGAGAATAGCCTTCGTCTTTGGGGTAATGACTTTTTCAATATCCTCGGCCCTTGCATTTAATGTACGCGGATCAACATCGCAAAGTACCAGCTTTGAACCATTCGCGCAGACCGCGTTACCAGCCCCCACAAAACTAATTGTCGGAACAATCACTTCGTCCCCAGGCTTTATGTCCAATAAATGCATCGAAGAAAACAAGCCCTCGCTACAGCAGTTGGTCGAAAGCACATGGTCAGGGGTCGTGCCGAGGTGTTCCGCATACATTTTTTCGAAATCGGACACCAACTTGCCTTTGCCGATCCAGTTGGATTCAAAAACCTTCTTGATAGCGTCAAGTTCTTCCTGTCCAAGTGTGGGCTGCATTACGTTAATCATTTTTTTTCTCCTGTTTTAAAATTCTTGTTAAGAGTTCTCTATGAGCTTCACACTCAATACAATTGAGAAGTGAATTGTTTTGTGATTCGCTATATATATATTTCAAGTAAAAATTTCCAAAAATTTTGTTTAACAATCGTAAAGGTAGAAAAGAATAAGCTCGGCCAAGTATTCTTTTTTGATATGCCCCCTTCATTTTATACGCAAACTCACCATATTTTGTTTCAACAAACTCAGGATCCTCAATTTCTTTACTTCTTGTTTCAAACCCATTAAGCACATTCTTCGAGCAATCCTGAGTTGCCAGTTGCACCCCGGATCCTTTCTTTTCTATCGGAATAACCGACACTTCAAAATTATCTGAAATTTTTATCAACAGCCCCGAATTTCTAAATTCGTTGTCGCCATGATCAAACAAGAAATTACCTTGTCCATAAACTATGGTTCCGTGATTATATTTTTCTTTCGATCCAATGCAATGACTATGTTGGCACACCACCAAATCAGCGCCTTTTTCAATAAACTTGCGACATGTTTTTTGAAGTAATGGCGAAGGATATCTGTAATATTCCTTTCCTCCGTGATACAATACAATAACATAATCAGAATTTTTTTTCAGAAAACTAACATGATCAAAGGACTCATAAGGATCAAACGGATTCGCTCCGCCAAAATGAGAACTAGCTATAGAAAATTCATGTTCTGCACAACAATACAGGCCTACTTTTTTCCCATTCACTGAGAAATAAAACGGCTTTGAGGCTTCTTTTAGATTTTCACCTGCACCACAAAACTCAATTTCACTTTTCTTTAAGGTGTCAATTGTATTTCTCAGACCCGTTATTCCCTGATCCATTATATGATTATTTGCCAAGCAAGCGCACTTTACTCCTAATTTCTTATAGGCATTGATTGAATCAACAGGAGCACATAATGCCGGGCCACATTTACTTATTGGAGAAAAAACATCACTCAACGGAGTTTCAAGATTGACTATTGAGTAATCAGAATCTTTGAAGATTTCAACTATTGACTGACCAAAAAGCTCTTGTACATTTCCCTTAATAAATGCGTCAACGTTTGTTTTCGTAGGAACAGTATCCGCTGCAATAACAATATTCATATATGTTTTCCTCATCATCCATCATTCTTACAAGTCGGGAGAACTAAACAATCTCCTAGATTCTCATCCCAAACATAAGGCACGAATTCCTCAAATCCAGATCCTGGGTAAAACGTCAATTCTCCAAAATATATTTTTCCATTAACATCATAAAAATCAACTCGAACAAATGGAATGTTTTTTGCTAGTTTTTCAGCCAGTTCAACCATTTTTTCATAAGATTTCGGCTTTTTAATTTCCACTTCAGATTTAGGATATCGGCGTCTTTCAAGTGGCATCACGCTCCATTCTCTATCAAAGAATGTCAAGCGTTCCCCCAGTCCCGAAAAGCGATCCGAACAAACAAGAGTGTATTTAACCGTTCCGTTAAAGCAGTGTAATTTATAATCTTTCAACTCATATCCAGAATCATCAACCATATATTTTTCTGCTATTATTTTTCGGGGAACATCTTTATATGGCCATTCTCGTCCTGTTAAATAATAATCTTGCGACAAACCTTTTTTTAGTTCGTTTTTTACAGAATTTACATTTAGTTTGGTTTTATCTTTACAAATACACATGCCCAAACCAGAATTGTGATTACATTTTAAAACAAATTGGTTAGGCAAATTGTCAAAATCTATTTCATCAGGATGATCCCACACCCCGATTAAAGGAATCAAGTATTCAGGCCCAATCGTTTTCGCAATGTAATCTCGAACAAGATACTTATCTACCATTCTTGTATATTCGGGATTTCTATCATATAGTTTTAACCATTGAATTTTTTCATTGAACGTCTTTGGGTTTTCTAGATTAAGATCTTTTCCAATGTATTGCTTAAAACAGAGTTTTAAATATTCTTCATCAGAAAGTTTGTTGTAGACGCCATGGCCTTTCTTTACTTTAAATCGATAATTAGAATCAATCAAGTATCTAATAATTTTGGGAATCATTTCATACCTCCTTATTGATTGCAGAAACCATATGTTTCATATATTCTAATCCGTCTTAAGCGACACAAAATCTCTTAACTAGTTCTGCATCAATCTGTTCTATCAAATGAACGGGAGAAAATTCCCCTTCATACTTGTAATCAACAACGATATCATCTTTTATAAAATCAACATCTATCTTTGAGACATCATCAAAATATTGAATATAATTTGGATTATAATATTTTGAATCCAGGACAGAAGGATTGTCCGTAATAAGCAACTTATTATAAATCACGGCCTCGAGAAATCTCGACGTAAATCCCAAAGCTCCTTCCTGATTAATATCAAACATACATCTTGAATTAATTGAATAATTCAACATATCCAAGTAAGGCATAAATTTATCGGCATATACTATACCATCTCGCTTGACCATTTGATTAGGATTAGCATGCGTTATATAAAAGAAGCATTTCAATCCAGCCTTAGTAAAGGCATCATACGCTTCAAGCAACTTCGGAAGTCTATCTTTTGCTTTCCCCGCAAAAAAGACGTCGAACAACGGGTATTCTTTCGATTGAGCAATATCTATCTTTGATTCTATTTCATGAAAAAAAACTAGTTCATGTTCTTTTGACTCAACCTGGTCAATCGACATTCGGAAATCAAACACTTTTTTCATATTGGCTTCAGAATACTCAGGATTCATATATGTAATCTTTAGTAAATCCCTATGTATTTTCACCATTCTACATGTCGGAAATTTCTTTTTCAGATAAAACAAATAATCAATTGGAAGAGAATTGGTTGCAACAACAAAGCAAATTGGTTTTGATTTGTCAAAATCATTCTTGAAAATAAACGGATACCAAAGCTTTTTTAATGGCAACGAAAAATGTTTATTGAAACGTTTTAAATGATGAAGATAATACATCAACCGAAAAAAATACGGAAGATAATCAAGAGGTGTAGAAACAACTTTCACTCCGGGAAGAGATTCTACGTCCCTTAAACAAATAGCATTATATTCGTTTGGATCCGTTTTTCCATGCGTTAGATATGATGAGTTGAAATATACGTAGTTATATTTTAAAGTATTCATACCACAGCCTTTCCTTTTTTTGCCATACTGAACAAGCTCAATATTCGTTCCTTATTTAAGACACAAACAAACGCCATAAGTACACCTAAAGCATACCTAACTATAGTCATTTCATATATCATAGTGACAACAATTGTCAAAGCTATAAAAGCAAAACTTACTAACAAAGCAACTCTATGATTCACAATATTTTCTTTTATATTATTAAACTTTAGAGTTCTTTTCATAAAAATATAATGCCCTGCAGAAAATATAACATAACAAATCAAAGTAGTGTATGCACAAGCTATGTAGCCAAACATTTTAATTCCATAATAATTCAGCAATACGTTTACAATTCCGCAAACAATTGAAACCAATGCTACATAAGAAGTTTTTTCATAATATTCTTCTACATTCACATATAACGAGTATTGAAACATAAAAAACACTCCCGCAGCGATCGGCGGAATGCACCAAACAGCTTCATAGTAAGAAAGAGGAAACAACAACTTGAACAATTCCGGCACAACCAAGATAAAAATTAGAATTAATACAGACACCAAGATTAACAATTTACTTGTAATCATTTTTATCTCGTCAAATCGTTTTTCTTCAAGAAATCTAAATATCAATGGCTTTAAAGCTTGATAAATAGAGTTTTGGAAAATAATGACAGCGCAAGAAACTGTATACGCAACTCCATAATATGCAGCCTGCGAATTACCAACCATTTTTCCGATCATAATTCTATCAGCTTGACCCAAGACCAAGAAAGACAATGAATGCAAAACAAGTGGTGCCGAAAACGACAAATTAAACTTCCAATAAGCAAGCAATTCTTCTTTTTTTTGTTTGACAAACGATTTTTTGAAAGAGATAAAATAAAAAACAAAACAGAAAACAATCGACGCAATCAACGTAAACGAAAACTTCGTTTCGGCAGTCCTTTCCAAAAAATTTAAAGCAATTAATGGGGTTATAACATTGAAAATGGAAAAAAGAAGCGTTGCAACAACACTTTTTTTATAATCAAACTTAGTTCTTTTATTTACTATCCAACAATTATAAGCAGGGAAAACTAAAAGATATACAAATAGTAGAGCAATAACATTCCAACTATAGCTTGTAAATTCAACAAAGACCTTGTTAAAAAGGATGACAAATATAAACACAATTGCTGTAATAACATTTGTCAACAAGATAGTTGATTTTGTATACGAAATTTCATTTTCCTTATATTTAAAAAGCCCTTTCTGATACGCTCCAAGATATATCTCCCATGTTGCAAAAATCAATATTATATGTTCATAGGACATATATAATGTCAATTTACCATATTCTTGATCCGGCAGCATTCTCGTAAAAAGAGGTGCTGTTAAAAAACTAATTCCCTTCAATAAGAAATTGCACGCCGTAAACCAAAGTGCGGCACGGACCGGAACGGAAAGAGATTTGTATTTTGTTAAAATTTTGTCAAGCATCCGTTGCATCGCAAATAACCATTGTCTCTTTCATAAAAATATATCACCAAATAGAAGAAAACAAACAAATATCTGGTATAAAAAAACGGCTCCTTAAATTCTCCCATTACCATAATGAATAGCAACAGAGTAACCGCATAATGCACAATTGAATTCGCACGAACCAAACAAACAGACCTAAGCATTCTGTAAAAAAGAGAACCATAAAATAGCATTGCGAGAGGTAATCCAACAGCACAGAACATTCGGATAAAGCCTCCATCAGCGTTGATAACCACCTCATTCCCTGATTCGCCACTTACAATTCCAGTCCCTATAATTGTTTTCCACGACAATTCAGGAATAACAGTTGTTCGGGAACTCACATACCCTTTTAAAAAAGCTTCATATATACCATTTTCTTTAAGTGCAATTAATCTGGTAAATAATGTTTGCGTACCGCCATCATTTGCCATCAAAAAATAAACAACAACACCAATAAAAGCTGCAATTATAGCCGAACCAAGAATGATAAGAACATTTGATCTTTTCACATCCATATTTAGCAGTAATAAAACAATTGCTGTCACACCAATAAACAATCCTGTCCTCGCAACAATTGTAGAAATAACAATAATAAAAAGAGTAAGAATAAGATATATAACATTTCCATTTGTCTTTTGGAATAGATACATACCGCTTATTACACCTAGCGAAAGTTTTAAAGCACCCACAGATGTAATGCAAGAAATTCCTCCGGGATACCACACTTTCCGCATATGTTGATAATCATAATACGACCCCACATTGAATGTCGTATCCACAAAGTTTGCAAAAGAAGGATCAATCAATGTCCCTGTAATTATTAAAGCCTGAATCATAGAAACAATGAACAATACATACATTAATTCATCATTGTTTTTAAATAGATTGTTCAAGCAGTACAATTCTACAGGCACTAATATTAAAAAATTAACAATATAAGTCAGTATATTGGTTCCATTTCCAGTTCCAATAGCCAAAAGTATTAACGACGAATACACTAATAGAAACAACTGAAGAAAAAACATTCTAAGAACATTATGCCTAGCCTCACTTGGCCCCATTCTTTTGTTGCCAAAAGAAAAAGCATATATCAAAAGAATAATCAGCGAGATTCTTTCTGTGGAAATAAACTTAAAATTTTCAAAAAAACTAACACTATAGATTAATGGGAATACCATTATCGATTTTACAAACAAGCCAAGAGCACGGCATTCTGTTGTTTTTTCAGCAATTGTCATTTAAGCCCATCATTATAAAACTTGAAATTCGGAGTTAATCAAATTTTCCAAGTCATTTTTATACTCATCTATATTAAATCGTGAGGCTCCAGCTAGCGCTTTTATTTTCAATCTCTTATTGTTGTCATTATCTAACGCATACAACAAAGCATCCGCAAATATCCTATCATTTTCTGAATATGGTTGATTAGAACAATCATATTTGTTTGTAAACGGAGATGTCAAAACCCCATAGTCCACTTCTAAGAAACCATTCTCAATATTAACAGGTTTGTCATCTTTACATAGCAATTCTTTGGGACCTGTTGGGCAATTCGTTGATACTATTGGACAACCACATATCATGGCTTCAGCGAGGGCATTTGGAATGCCTTCATTCAAAGATGGCATTGCAAAAACTGAAGCATTCTTCATGTAAGGAAATGGATTTTTTCGTTCGCCAATAAATACAATTCTATCCGAGCAAGCACTTTGTTCCGCCATTTTTTTTATATTCGCGAACTGACCATTATCAGCACCAACAAGCAACAATTTCACATTATTATTTTTTTTGCAGACTAATTCAAAACTCCTTATTAGTCCCGGATGATTTTTCGGTTTTTTAAATGAAGCAACAGATACAATTGTTTGACTATTCTGAAACAGCGTTTCTTCATCGTTGTTTAAAGGTTCTTTTGTTAATAGCTTTATTCGCTCCGTATTGAAGGGATTGCCAAGAACCTTAATTTTTTTTAGGAGTTTCAATCCAAAGCGATTTCCAATTTCTTCTTTCAAAGCTTGCGTTTGGACAACAATAGTGTTTTTTGAAGACCTTATAACATATTTTACAAATGCATTTGCATAAACATCAATGGCATTACGTATTGAACATATTTTTTTTGCACGATGTCTAGAAATTGTGTTTACAAGATTACATTCATTACAGAAACTAATAACAATATCGATATTGTTTCGTTCTACAAATTCTCGTAATTTTCTTGCACGTTTCAAAACAACAAGGAACTTAGACAAAGTACTTTTGTTATTTGAAGGAACTTTCAGATCTACTAATTGCCCCGCATATGGGTAATTTATGCCATTAGAGTCAAATATCGTCATGAACACATTGTAATCATGACTCAATAGTTGCGACCATTGGCTAATCACACGCTCTGCACCGCCTGATCGCAAACTATAAATAAGCAAACAAACATTCTTCATTAAGTATTACCCACATTCATAGATTTAAACAAGCCCTAAGTCCTTGTCTCGTTTACATTTTAAATATTCCTGACGGCCCTTCTCCATCAATTTTACAGCATTTATAAGCGAAAACGAATCTTTATATTTTTTTCTTCTTCTTATAGCAAACTGAAAAATCAAAAAATGTGTAAAAATCGTTTCCATCGCTTCAAACGCAGCTCCTCTACTTAATAAATATCTTTCGGCCGAGATGTTTTTCCATGACGACTCACCAATATGCAAATAACTTATTACCTGGGGTAAATAAAACATCTTTAAACCTTTCTTAAAACAATGCGCTAAGAAAGCATTCTCCTCACCCATACAAAAATTTTTCCCGGCACCAATCAATTCATCAAAAAGAAGTCCTTTAACACTTTTTCGAAGCAAGGCGATTTCAACTGAAGAAACCTTTAACGATTTAAAGAATCCCACTTTTTCAATTTTTTTCGGATAGCTTTTAAATTTTTTTTCAATCCCTGTAACTTTAAATCTTATTATCGACGCACCGGGGTATTTTTCAAAAGCATTCAACACAATGTCAGAATAACCATCTACATACTCAAGGTCATCATCCGCCAACAAACATATATCCCCTGAAGCATTTCGCAGGCAAATATTCCTGCTAATGCTTATACCTTTCGTCGTAGAATTAATCCATTTTATATGGCAACCATTAATATCAAATTCGGAAACACTATCTTCCTGACACTGGTTAACCACAACCGCATCAGTAGAAATTCGCATCTTACTGATCAACGAGTAATCTTTTTGGTTCATTGATGAAACAAGAACTTCTACTTTCATAAGACACCGATCCCTTTCAGAATTACCTTGTACTTTCCGCTTTTTCCCAAACAGGCTTAGACTTACCCGTTATTTTGTTTAGCACACCTTTCCATTGGGCCATAACAGTCATGCAATAGTAAGAGGCAATCCGTATCCATCGATTGCTACTTTTTGTAATCAATCCGGTTATCGCAATCAAATAGAACATAACCTGCACCCCCAACATAATCTGCCAGAACAATCCGCCAAAAATAGCCAGCGGTATATTGACAAAAAAAGCCAGGGGGTGCATAAGCCACAAAAGATACCGGCAAAAACGATGTCCAAAGAAGAAATAAGAAAACCAACGATACGAGAACACGTTGAATACCCGTAATGTAGGACAAATCCTCATCAGAATATTTCGGCTCATCCGGACTTTACGCTTGAATTCATCCTTATTCGCTTCACCAGCCTTTTCATAGGCAACAGCATTCGGATTATAAACAGCTCTCTTTTTCTCTAACGCAAACGCCACAGGGAAACTGGCGTCATGGCATTCAATCGGAGGGACCTTCTTGTAATCCTTATTGCGTACAGCATATATTGCGCCATTCCCAGCAGTGATTGTCTGAAACCGGCTTTCAATACTCCTGCACATAAGGTCTAGTTTCCAATAAAAGCCCTCTGATTTAGCAGTTTTACTTCCATCGGTGTTCATGTATCGAAGTTGCCCAGAAACGTATGCAATGGACGAGTCAATAAAGTAAGAGACAAGTTCCCGAACTGCATTCGGTTCAAACATAGCGTTTGCATCCGTCATTACCAAAATTTCATTTTCGCACAATTCTTGAGCTTCATTTTGGGCATTCGTTTTTCCATAATGGTTTACCGTTTTATGGATGCGGATTTTACGCTCTGGATGAGCAGCAATAAACGATTCCACGATTTCGTTGGTTTTGTCTGTCGAAAAATCGGAAGCAACCAAAAATTCCAACTTTTCATGAGGATAGTCTATTTTGAGTAAGTTCTGAAGTTTGTCTGCAATAACCTTTTCTTCATTATGAGCAACAACCATAATGGTCACGGTCGGCTCATAAGAAAAGTCTTGGTCATTTTTTCTTTTGAATAGCTTATTAAGAATAACTAAAGATACGGGATATCCAACCATCGCCCAAAAAATGACAAATACTGCAATGCACCAAGCTGTTATCAGAGCCAACATAAGTAATCTTTCCTTTTTATGTACTCAAGCGGTTGTTTATCAATTGTCCTTTTTAGGCAAATATTCGATGTAGTAGTAGCCGTTATCCAAGGTTTTCACGATTCGGGTCTCGTTAACGGCCTTGGAAGATGCAAGCGAGGCGTAATTTTCTGGGGAAATCGTTCCAAAAACACGCATTTTCAATGCAGATGCTATTTTTGTGGCAGCGAGTCCCTGGAGTTTCGCGATTCCCTTGCCCCTGTAGCGGTAATCGACGATTTTGCCCCTGAAGCTCTTTCCGTTCACGAAGCAGCGCAAAAAAAAGTAGCCCACAATCTTTTCACCGTCGAGCACTAGGAACGTGAGAAAGGCCCTGTTCCTGATAATTTTCGAGAGTGTTTTCTCGTCGAAGGTGTGGGGCTTGAAGAATTTGAAAGCTTCTTCGGGCTGTTCGGCGAAGAACGTAGCAAGAGGGGCTGCGTCGGCGGGTGCGGCCATGCGTAGCGTGAACTGTCCAGAGCATTCCTCCAAGATTCCAGGGATTTTCTGAAGGGCTCTCTTGTGCGTGAGCGCGAATACGAATGCGTTGCACCATTCGATGATGTTCCAGAGAAACCCGAACTTGTCGCGTAGAATATGGGCAAACTTGTAAAGCATCAGGCGGCCTCCTCGAAGAACGGCGTTTTCGTCCAATCCTCCGGGAATCCCATTTCCCGTAGCGGGATATCCGGGTGGCTTTCGAGAAGCGCAAGCAGGCGTTTTTTCCAGCCGGACTTCGGAGCCATGACAGACAGTATTTCGATAACAAGCGTTATGGAGGCGAAAATCCTCTTATTGTTCACGACAACCGGAGTAAACCACTTGCTTTCGCGCTTCTTGGCCTCGTTTTTCGGGTACAAGATGGGCGCAACGCCCAGAACACGGTTCCAGAGACGCTCATGGTGCGCGCAAATGTTACGAACGACGTTCAAAGAACGAAGCCAGGAAATAAAGGGCGTTTTCTGCTGCGAGAAATCTCCCGCAATTTCGTTCTGGAGTTTTTTATTCATTCCCTCGTAGAATTTGAGCATCGTCCCAAACGTCATCAACTCTACGGCCATCCATAGCGGCAAGTACATTTCGGAATCCCCGTACTTTTCCTTGTAAGCTACCACAAACTGAGCCTTGCGATTTTGCATATTGTAGTTCAGGACATTCATGAGTTCGAGGTAACTACTATCGGAAATATTGGGCAGATGCTCCCTTTGTGTATAACCAAACGGGCCGTATTCGCGAGTGAACACCCTTACAATAGCGGTTTTTATGCCAACCTCAATCCTTGCGATGCCATCGAGCATCAGCAACCGGAATTTCCTATCGAAACAGTAACGTTCCCAGACCTGTTCAAGGTTTGTCCCCTCGACAAAGTCGTCGGAATCCGATTTGCGGAACGGGTAGAAATATCCGGACAGGCGGTAATAGTTTATCCAATTCAGGCGTTTTACCAGGGTTTCGCGGTTGCAAACGAGCCCCCGCTGTATCAGCAGGTCGGCCTGTTCTTCCACTGTCTTGTAGGTCTTGGTGTAATGCATTGCGCCCCTAGAATCTACAAACAAAAAAACTCACCGAAGTAAGCTATGCGTTGCCGCATTGAAGCCCGGTGAGTGTAGCGTTTACAATATAACAAAATATCCACGAAAAAGCAAGCCCCTGGCATAGAAAATTCATGCGGGATTTCGCGGCAACGATCGTGACCTGAAAGGCCAAGAAAGGCGAGGCTCCGTTTTGGAGAAACTCGCTGCGGCTCAGCCATGCCAACTCGTGCAAGCACGGTTGTCGCGGCATTCGCCTTGCTTGGTTTTATGAGGCACTTCAGTGCCCATAAAATAGAGCGTGACGGCACGGAGTGGCGGGCCGCCCAAGGGAATGCGGGTCTGGATTCTTCGACAATTTCACTGGATCCCTCGTGGCTACACCACTCAGGATGACGAAAAAAGCGCTCAGGATGACACGGAAGGTGGCTCAGGATGACACAATGCATCATAATGCCTCCGCAATGAGCTTTTTTGCTTCGACTTGTCCGCGGTCGTACTGTTCGCGGGTGATCTTGCCGCTTGCGAGCAGGTAGTCGCCAAGGTCGGTGGCGGTGTCACAGCCTTCTTCGGTTATGTCGGAACGCTTGATAAAAGCCTTGTTCAAGGTCGTGAGGATGATTTTTACATCGCCAAGGAAGGTGATGTTCTTGATGTATTGCAAATCGAAGTCAATCTTTGTTTCCCAAGTGACGGCGTTGCGCCCGCTCACCTGCGCAAGCCCGCTGAGGCCCTGCCGCACGGTGTGCCGCCTGCGCTGTTCGGCCGTCATGAACACCATGTCACGCACAAGCTGCGGTCTCGGCCCGATTACGGCCATGTCGCCCTTGAGGATGTTGAAGAGTTCCGGGAGCTCGTCGAGGCTCGTGCTGCGGAGGAACTTGCCGTATTTGGTAAGGCGCACATCGTCCGGGAGCAGGTTGCCGTTTGCGTCCTTCTGGTTGGTCATGGTGCGGAACTTGATAAGATTGAAGATTTTCTCGTCCTTGCCGGGGCGGGGCTGCGTGAAGAAGGGGTTGCCCTTCATCTTGACGGCGCCGAGGACGGTGAGGGCAAGCAGCAGCGGGCTCAGGCAGAGGATGGCCGCCAAAGCGCAGAAGAAGTCCAGAATTCTCTTGAAGAAGTTCGCGTACATCAGGCCCCCAATATCCATTCGCCAAAAAACGGGTCTTCGAGTTCGTAGGCAGTAGTCTTGATGACGTACCCCTGTCTCAGCAGTCGCTTGATGGAACTGAACAGGGTGCTGGCGGGTACAGACCTGTCGGTCATGGGGTTTTCCCGGCGGGCAAGGGAGAGCATCACCTTGCGGTCGGTGCGGTTCATGTTCGCCCACAGGCGCTCGTAGTCCAGGGAATGCTCCTCCACCTGTTTCTTTATGGCGTAGGCCACCGGATTTTCCCTTACCTTGCCGTACTCAATGGCGTTGTAGACCGCGGCCGAGAGCTGCTGCGTGTAGTAGGGGTGCACGTCCGTAAACTTCAAGATATCCTCGGTGACGGCAGTTTTCTGCGGGGCGGGCATATTGGGCAGGCGGCTCTCGATATAGGCATAGAAGTCCTCGTACGGGATTTTCTTGAGGTTCATGCGTTCGCCGAAATGGAAGAACGGGGACTTTTTCTTCTCGAATATCTCTTCCATCATGGATTCCTGACTGCCCATGAACACGTAGTTCAGCCCCTTCTGCCTTTGCATTATGGCGCGCAGCTGCCTTGCCAGGGTCTTGTCGATGGAGTTCACTTCCTGGAACTCGTCAAACACCACGATGAGGCGCTTTTTGGCAGAAGACACCTTCTCCAGCAGTTCAAGGGAATCTTCCAACATGGCGGAGGGTTTGCCAACCGAGGGGACAAAGCTAACGTCCATGCCTTCGGTCACCGGGTTGTACGATAGCGTGGGCACGACACGGAAATTTTTCAGGAGGTGCTTGACCTTCTCGAACTTGTACACCCGGAACACCTGGCGCAAAATCTGGGAGGCCAGGTCTTCCACGTTCAGGACCTTCATGAGGTCAATGGTGATGGAGGGGCGGCCAAGCTGCTGGAGCGCCTTTGCCACAAGGCTACTCTTGCCGAACCTGCGGGGAGATATCAGCACCAGGTGGTTCTCGCTGTCCAGCATCTGCTTGATCTGCGCAAGCTCGTTCACGCGGTCCGTGAAATACTCGTCTTCTACGATGGTTCCGAACTTGAACGGGTTCATACGCCTTCCGATGCGAAAAATTTCAATGCGAAAAATTTCGCATCGAGGTTCAATATAGCTTTTTCGCCTATTTTAAGCAACCAGGTCATGCCTCAAAGCACTCCCTGATCACCTGGATGATGGCGTCTTGCTGGTCGGGGGTCATCTTGTTGTCGCTGGGGAGGCACAGGCCACGGGCAAAGATGTCAGCACCGACGTCGGTGATACCGCCTGCGATGTAGGCGTTGGTGCGGGCACGACCGTTACCCTGCGCGGTGATAAACGCGTGGCTCATGTACATGGGCTGCATGTGCATGGGTTTCCAGATTGGGCGGCCTTCGGCGTTCATGGCTGCAACCTTTTCCAAGATTTCCGTGGGGCAGCTCTTGCCCTTTTCGTGGATGTACAGGGCGTCGGAACCGCTGCGGACCTGCTTGCACATGGCGTCCTTGTCGATAATCATGCAGCTGAGCCAGAAGTTCGGTTCGCTGTTCTGCGCGTCGTAGGGGTTCACTTGCACCGGGAGGCCTTTGAGGCCTTCCTTGTAGCGCATGTAGATGGCCTTTTTCTGGGCGATGTGCTCTTCCAGGTAGGGCATCTGGCCGCGGACTACGCCGGCGATGACGTTGCTCATGCGGTAGTTGTAGCCCACTTCTTCGTGCTGGTACCAGGCGGCAGCCTCGCGGCTCTGGGTGCTCCACTTGCGGACTTTCTCGGCATCGTCCTTGCTGTCGGTGAGGAACATGCCGCCGCTAGAGCCGGTGATAATCTTGTTGCCGTTGAAGCTGATGGCGCTGTAGTCGCCGAACTTGCCGGTCTGCACGCCCTTGTACGTAGCGCCGAAGCTCTCGGCGGCGTCTTCGATGAGGAGCGCATTGTGTTTTTTGCAAATCGCGCGGATTTCGTCGATTTTGCCCGGGGTCCCGTACAAGTGAACGAGTACGACCAAACGAACTTCAGGATAAATTTCAAAAGCCTTTTCGAGCGCGACCGGGTCCATGTTCCAGGTGTCGTACTCGGTGTCGATGAACACGGCTTCGCCGTTCTCGTAGGCGATGGGGTTCACCGTAGCGTCGAAAGTCATGTCGCTGCAGAACACCTTGTGGCCGCGGAGGCTACCCTCGCCCACCTTGGGCATGCCGTACAGGGCCTCGCCCGCAAGCTTTGTGCAAAGGTGGAGTGCAGCGGTTCCGGCAGAAAGGGCAACGGCGTACTTGCATCCGACTTTTTCGGCAGCCAGGCGTTCCACCTCGTTGATATTGGCACCCACGGTGCTCATCCAATTGGTTTCGTAGGCTTCGGTAACGTACTTGATTTCGTCCCCATGCATGGTGGGGCTAGAAAGCCAAACTTTTTTCTCGAAACGGGTCATAAGACGACCACAACCTTCGGGGTAATTCCAGCTGTTTTGGGTCAAGGCGACCACCGCCATGCCAGGTCAGACTGGATGTTAAACAATTTTGGACAAATATAAATAATTTTATTGTAATATTGTAGGGGGGCGTTGCAAAAAAGTGTTGATAATCTTATCTGTAATAAAGGAATATGCTCACTTTATCGCAAAACCGCCAGAAATAACGTCTTCCGGGACTCCCCTAGAACGGAAATATTCCGCCATTTTCTGCTTTTCGGCTTCGAATTTTTTGCGTTCCTGCTCGGCGCCTGCATTGAAAAAATGCTCGCCGAAGGTTTCGTACCCCTTGTTCTTCAATGCTTCCGGACTGTCCATCTTGATTACCTCGCTCTTGTAAGGCCACTCTTATCAGCTTTAGGCTTCCGCGAGCTCCATTTCCTTTTTCAAGTTGATGACCCAATAGAGGGGAAGTTCTGTATTGCGGGCTACTTTTTCTACAGAATCTCCTTCTTTCAAGAAATTCCTCGCGACTTTTTCCCGACCTCTAAACTCAATCATGGCATTGTCTATCGATTTCATCTCGTCCGTCATAAGATACCTCGAACTAAAATTACACAATTTCACTTCTTCCGACTAGCCCTACCAAAACTTAAATTTGCCGAATTTCCAAAGCAAGACCAGGCGGAGCTGGATCAGAAACTTATCCCATTTGTTCCTTTTTCTCATATACACTTTTCGCATCCCATTTTCTGATAAAAATAAAATCGCGGAGCTGCAAAAAGCGAAAAACGCCTTCATTTTGCAAACGGTTGATTGCAAAAAAGGCAAAAAAAATTGATTTTGGGCGTAAAAAAGCCTGCGATGCTCTCGCAGGCTTTGTTCAAACTGTTAAACGCCCCTACTTTTTCAGTTTCTGGGCTTTCTTGTCAAGCTGTTCGATTTTGGTCGATTTCTTGCGCTTGTTGTATTCGAGCCACTGGACCGCGGTAATGGGTTTGCGGTTCACGAGGTTCAAAATCTTGACGCTGTCGATTAGCGCGGCGTATTTCGCGTCGAGCGCCTTCTTCTGTTCATCGAGTTTGCCCTTCAGGTAGGCTTCGGCTGTGAGCGTCTTTTTGCTGAGGGAGTCGGCGACGCGGAGCGAATCGATGTTCTTGTTCAGCACGTCGATTTCGTTGGTCAAGTTCTTTTTCTTCTTGTTGATTTTCGAGAGAGAATCACGCACGGCTTTCGGCAGTTCGGCCTTGGCGGAGTCCTTCTTTTCAGCACGTTCGGCAAGTTTCGATAATCTTATCTGTAATAAAGGAATATGCTCACTTTATCGCAAAACCGCCAGAAATAACGTCT
>Ga0310697_10000771_pt1 | contig 40942 bp, 50 predicted proteins | sample 172DNAGHGlowgp2_FD_203883 | JGI IMG/M metagenome (GOLD analysis project Ga0310697, IMG submission 203883) | Sheep rumen microbial communities from Palmerston North, Manawatu-Wanganui, New Zealand - 1728 DNA GHGlow gp2 (v2) (version 2) | ecosystem: Host-associated > Mammals > Digestive system >...
CAGCCACTCAGAGTGAACTATTACAAGCTAATCAGAATGTAAGATTATCAACTATATTCAAGATATTCCTTTGGGGAGAAAAAAGATATTGGGATGTGCTTTGGTATAGAAGCTATCAAAAACATTTCAAGATGACTTCAGAGAAAAACATAACTCTGAATAACTGAATAGGAAGTGTAACATTTACAGTAATGGGTAAAGATTTGGATACTAAGAGAGATTTACACTTAGCATTCAAAACATTACTAGATAAAAAAGAACAGGATGAAGCTAATAAGAGTGCATTTATGGCAAGCTACCAACCACTAAGGCAAGCTGCTACACCATTTGGACAAATCCTACTAGATAAAGAATTTGGTACTGTAATGTGAATGGATCCTGAATTAGTGAACTCAATATACAAGTATCCACCTGAATATGAGAAAGCTATACTAGACTTAGAGTTATTAAATAATGATGAAGATGTATGAGATATAACAAACATGAATGAAGACCACAGTATATATATTCAGATTTATCAAAAAGCATTAGATACGAAAGCAAAAGCGAAAGCAATAATGAGGAGAAAACAAGCTTTAATATTGAGCTGACAACAAAATCAGCAAGCTATGATGTGAGCAATGACACAATGACAGGATGCGAGTACGAATCAGCTTGTAAGTAATTATATCTCACAGAATAACCAAGCAAATCAACAACCTTTAGCTTTATGACCTACTGCATGAAATGAAATCCCTACAACTGAATAAGCTAGATGAGTGAATAATAAAAGACTGACTAAGTAGTAAATTCCGAGAAATAATCAAGGAATATCTAGAAGAACAGAGAGAGTCTTTAACAACTGGCATTCTATCTCCAGTGAGTGAAGATAGGAGTAAGACCATCTACAATAAGAGAGACATGGATATAAAGGAACTAGAGCTAATAGATGAGTTCCTGAATATACCACAGTATCTCTTAACAAGGATCAGTAATCAAACTGATATATCGGTGGAGGATGACCACTAATCAACATCTTTTTATTTGGTAAACTAAACAACATGACCAAAATCGTTTATGATGATGGAAGAGAGGAAGACTTCAATGAAGCTGACTTTATCTCAAGAGCTGATCTTGATGAGAATTACATTTCTAAGGATGATGTAGCTGAAAACTATGTCACTAAGGAGCTGTATGACAAAAAGAAGAAGCAAGCTAAAGAGGCTTTTAAGCAGAAAGACTTAGCTGAAAAAGCTAGTGCTGAAGTAGACAAAGCTGAATTAGAGAAAACTATTGAGGAAAAAGTAAGTTTCAAAGCTAAACATGGATTTGAAGAGATCCCTGCAGAAATTCTACAAATTCGTGAAGCTAATCCTAACTTAACATGGGAACAAGCTTATAGAGTAGCTGATTATCATGAAGTCAGCAATGCTAATCCTAATCCATGAAGAGAAAGAGTAGGAGAAATTGAGAGAAAAGAAATCTCATACGATGAACTTGCAGAAATAGCTGAGAAGAATCCTGCAAAGTACGATGAAATCGCAAAAGGGATAGAAAGCTGAGCTATTAAGCAGATTTAAATCTTTAATTTAATTTAGCATGGCTAAAAAAACTGAACTAGAGGAGAACATAGAAGCAGTAGAAACTGAAGAAGTGGAAACTCCTAAAAAGTCTGAATGAAAAGTTTGGACTGAAGAAGAGCTTGCTGTATTACCTAGAGATGAATTTCAAAAGGTAGAAGCTGACATCAGGAATGGTAAAGCTACAGTAAAGCCAAGATTTGAGAACTAGACTAAACAACAGAGGGAGAAGAATTACTTATTTAATTCTTTTAAACCTATTTTAAAATGGCACAAGTAGATAAAGTTAGAACTATTTTGGAGGCAGAACTTCGCAGAAAATTATCTGACACTCCTAAAAAACCTTTCATGAGATTCGCTAACTACGAATTTGAGGGACAATTAAAGAAAGGATGAGATACTATTACAGTACCTGTATCTCCAAAAATTACTTTAACAGATGCTTCTGGAAATGGACAGCCAGCTACTATCAGAGCAAATTCTTTGGCTGCTATTACTGCATCTGATAGAACTATTACAAGTTCTGATTTGGTAATTAACAAATTACATCAATACAGAGAAAAATTCTCTGATCTAGAAGAAATCCAAACTCTATACTCTATCAAAGGAAATCGTATCAGAGACTTGGTAAATGGAATTGACACAGCTGTAGAAACTTCAATTATCACTATGTTGGATGCTTTCTTTGCTGCTACTGCTACTCAAACTACTACTATTGCTAGTATGTCTGTAAGTACAGTTGCTAAAGACATTATGTGACTTAGAACTATGCTTTCTAAGAAAGAAGTACCTATGGAAGATAGAATCTTGGTTGTATCTCCAGAAGTATCTGCTCTTATAGCACAAGCTGGAATCTTAGCTGGAACTGAAGTAGCTGCTGATGCTGCTGTAGAATGATGGTTAGGTAAATTCGCTGGATTCTCTATCTATGAATCTAACTTAATTACTCCAACTGGACAGTCTGCTCCTGCTGCTTACATTTATGCTTTCAGAGCTAAGAGTTACAACTATGTAAGACAATTAGTGAAAGCTAAAGTAACTGAAGCTGATGATGGATTATACTACAACATCTTAGGAGAAGTTGCACATGGAGGAAAAGTATTTGACCAAAATGCTGAACAACTTGTAAGGGCTTCTGTAACTGCTCTTGCTTAGTAGATAAAAGATGGGAGGATAACTCCTCCCCTCTTTAATAAATAGTCAGACTTTTAACTTATTATTTATTATTGAGCTAATGACAATTCAAAATCTATTGGAAGAAGCATACGAAGACACTAATACTTCTATCGCTAACTATCCATACACAAAGGGACTGAATAAGCTGAATGAAATCTATTCTGAGATGTACAGAATGATAGTAACTACTCAGGAAGACTATTTTTGGACTTATTGGACTACTGATATACAACAGTGAGCAAGAGAATATAAAGTAGAAAGAGAATGGACTACTCTGCTAGATGATAGCTGAAATCCTGTACTAGATGATGACTGAAATGAAATCAAAGTACCATGAATAGAGAAAGTAAAGAAAGTAATAATCTGGGCTGATGAAGAAAATAGTTATGAATTACCTGAATTATCAGACTTGGAAGAGAGTACATGAATGAAATGATGGAAGCTAAAGGATAATCATATATTCCTAAACTGGACTCCTGAGAAAGATATAGAATGAGGATTAGAGATACAATGAATACAGAATATAAATCCTGTAGAGCTAACAGATAATGAAGAGGATGTTATATTCCCATGACATTCAGACTTAAAGCAATTTCACAAAGTGCTAAAAGACTGATTAAGAGCTGAATTGTGGGAACATAAACAAGATTTTGAGAAAGCTGATAGATGTAAAGCTAGATATGAAGAATGACTAGAGAAAATGAAAAGATATATCTCTCAAAGAGTACAAAGTATTTATTATTCTGATGTACAAAACTAATGGCAATAGATAACTTGAATTATTATAGTGCTTGACTACCTGCTGGACAATTAACAGATAGATATTCAAGCCAACCTTGATGTCTAAGGAGTAAAAACTTAGACATCTTTTCTAGTAGCAAGAGTGTAAAAGCTACTGCATGGAGTAATCCTATAACAATATGAAGTGATGTAATAGATCAAGATGACTATGGAAGAGTACAGCTAAAAACTGACTGAAAGATATATGAAAACTGAGTAGAGATATTAGATCCAGCTACTAACTTTCCTGTAAGACCAGTAAGTTATACATGAAAGAATGGCACATATAATAATGCACAGCGATGAACTCCAAAGAGAATGCTAGTAAAATACGATGGGAATGACTGGAAGTCTTTGGTAGTATATACAGATACAAGTGCTTATTATTACAATAAGACAGCTTATGTACTAGATAAGAATCTGAGTAATGCTAGAAAATATTGGGGATGGGATGAAGATTTAACAAGAGATTCAGATGGGTATATAAAGATAACTCAGAATGGCTCATGAAGTGCACCAAACACTACATGGATTAGATTAACTGTTGCCTGACATGATGAATTTGGCTTTGTCCCTGTTAGATTAAAGTGTGACTGGGGAAACACTACTTATATTATAAATTCATGAGATACTTGGGTAAGTAGTACACAGATAAATGAGAATGCACCATCAAAGAAAGTAAGGAAATATTATTATGATCCTGAATTAGATGCAATGACACCTGAAGATGATGAATGAGATTTGAATGATTTAGTAAGAGTAGAGGGAGAACTAGAAACTTGACTACTTATATATTTACCTGTATTATCTGAGGATGTTACTTGGACATTCTTCTTAAAAGACAGTGTAAACACTCATTCATGAGGATCTTTCTGAATAGATTTTAACTATCCTGATGGATGGAGTGAGGCAGTAGAGCTAAAAGACTGAGATTTTAACGAGTATTATTCATATTTACCACTAAATGAGGATAGGGATTTCGTGCAGGTATGAGAATATTATTGGATGCCTTGAACTACATTCCAGTTATTATGGGAATGGAATAGCTCTTGGGAAAGTGTAAACTGAAATAAGCAAATAAGATGGGAGTTTCAGCAGTATATGTGATGGGCTAATCCTACAGAAATGACTGTAATATGAATGATAGTATGGAATGAACAGGTATACATGATATGAAATATGCATGGAGACTGATATATATTCCCTTGTGATCTATCATGAAGTAGATGAACACCATATATAGCTTATGGATGTGAGTTTATGGGAGTAACTAATATAGACTATCTGTTATATCTAGTATGAGAAGACAGAGGTATAAGCTCATTATGGGTATATAATTGACAAGAATTAGTGCCTATCGTATGATGAAAACTAGAAAGCCAGTATGTAGACCTTGTATGAGTAGAAGAACAATATAAATTTGACTGAAAAATGATAAACTGGAGGAAAAATCTGATACTTTCAACAAGAGACAACAGAATATTCCAGTATTGACAGACTTATGGAGGTAAATGATGAACATTTATACATGAATTACCAGCGAATGCTGTAATAACAGGGCTAAAAGCTAACTGAAAAGATTTAGAAGTAGATTATAGCATAACAGTAAACAATGTAACAACAAAATATACTATGAAATACCAAGATGACACACCAATTAAGAACTATAACACAGAATGGATGGCTGAATATCCTATTATATTATGAAACCACCTACTAGAAAAAGAAGAATCAGACTTATTTGTAAGTTATATCCTACCAAGTGCTAATACAAGTCTAGAATTTTGGGGTATGGCTAATCATTATCATTTCTGGACATTCAAAACAGACTGAAATACTACTCCAACAGTATGAAGCCAATGGATGATAGATGGAACAGACTTCAATTATCATTTAGATTTTGTAGAGAAGAACTGAGAATACTTAACATTCAAGTTAGTATGAGAATTACCAGTAATGACTGGACAAGAGACAATGAGATTAACAGAATATCTGACAATGCAAGAGCCAACATACATTTGATATACAGAGTTTAACCATTTCAGAAAAATCTGAGAGATAACTACTACAGAATATAAAGAATGAGAGTTTAGATTCCATAATCTGAATAACAAACTAGAGCTACCAAAGAGCCATAGTTTACAGATAATGGTAAAAGGTAAAGGAAATCAGAATTATACTCCAGAATTATTTGCTTTAGATTTAGTTGCTAATCAAAGAGAGAGATGATAGTATATGCAGGTAAACAATTCTGAAACGAATTTAATAATGGAGATGAGGCATTATTCCAAGATGCAGGGCGACCTAGAGATGATGATATGTTTAAGATAAGACCATGATACCAAACTCAGAAAATGGACTGGAAGACTCAAGCTACTAACACATGAGCAACAGCTTATACTGTCTTTGGATACTCTATGCAACAATGATATAATCCAGACTGAGCTTATGAATGATATGAAGAGTGGTTTTGATGGAAACCTACCTGAAGAATGATGCTAAAATCTGAATATTCAGAGAATGACTTAGCAGAGATAAAGAACTATACGGATGCAATGGGACATACATGGACTACAAAAGATGCTCTAGAGTATGTAAAGAATGCTACAGGGAGATGAGATGCAAAGACTAGGGTAACAGATTCAGCATTAGAGATAACTGAGACTTGAACATATATCTTAAAATGTTTTGCAGACTATATATTCCCTTGAGGATATAGTTTCTCAGCATGATCTACTTATCCATTATTCTTAGCTTTGCTAATATATGATCCAGAGAAGAAAGATTATGTGCCTTATGACCACATACAAGCTAGGAGCTGTGCATATATAGATAGATTATCAATAGAGGCTTGTGCCAATATTCCAAAGTGAGCAAGATTCTGAATAATAGTCTCTCACTGATATACTACTCACAAAGTATTGGTTACATGAGGGATAACGGCTACAAGAATCAATTAACACAAAATCCACCAAAAAACAAATTCTGACTATAATGGAGATACAAGAAATTTTATCTCCATTTTTAGAAAAAATGAAAAACTTTTGGACTAAAATGAGTATAACTAAGCTAGTATTCTTAATCTTAACACTTGTTTTATCATTTCAGACAGTTTACTTAACTCTGAACTGAATAGAGACAAGTCTTTTTAATAATGCAATGCTTATGGTAATCAGTTTCTACTTTGGACAGAAAGTGTGAGAAAGTAAGAAAGATCCTTTAATTGATAATTTCTGAGAAGATGCAAAAGATTAAAGATTATTTAAGTAACCCTGCCACACGAATCAGTTTTTGTGTATTCATATTCTGAATAGGGGCAGTACGATGAAGTCTGAACTCTAGGATAGAGCAGATAGAAAAGAATGTAAATGACATGGACTTAGTAAAAATACAAACGACTTTATCACAGATACAAACTGACATTGAGCGAATAAAGAAATCTTTAGTTAAGTAATAAATACTTAATGCGAGAATATAAAATAATCAAAACAGAAAGGGGGCGAATCCTATCAAGAAAAAAGGAGATGTGAAGACTAATGGTGCTTCAATATCTTAATTGAAAAAGGATGCGAACTCCACACAAATCCTTTGCTAAAGTATATTACGATAAAGATAGTGTAGCTGAGGCTTTAGTTGTTATTAAAAGTAATGAGTGAAAGAAACCTAGTTAGACTAATCATTTTGATGCTGATTTTGATAATCAGCTTTTTAATTAAAGCTAAAGTTTGATAATGAAGAAAGAATTAAGACATTCTACACATCATATAGTGCCTAGATCAAAAGGAGGGAATAACGATGAAGAAAACCTTATAGAGCTAAGGGAAACACAGCATAGGGCTATACATACACTTCATGCCAACAGACTTATAGCAGAACAACTAATAACTACACTAGATTTGTCTAAGCAAGCGATGAGACCTGAAGTAGTAGAATGGCTAGTAGATACTCTTACAGCACATGATGTTAATGATTTAGATTTCTGGTATAAACCAAACACACACTTTTAAATCATAACCTATAATGCCTATGGGGAAACTAGATAATGAGCTTATCAAAAAGATTAACTCCTATCCTGCAGAAGAATCTGATAGAGAAATAGCTAGGAAGTTATGAATCAGCAGAAAATCTGTAGCTAGGTATAGAGAAGATATTATACAAACCTTATCTAAGGAGGATAGACTAAAACAAGAGCTAGTTAAAACTTATTCTCCTGAAGAATTGAAAGGTTTACTCACTCATTTACAAACTAGTACAGCAAAGAGCATAGAGAAAGTGATATGAGATAAAGGTCATCTGAAATTTGCTCTAGTAAGCGATACTCATCTAGGAAATAAACAGTCAGCAAAGAAAGAGTTATCAGACTTCTATAAGAAAGCTTGAGATGAATGAGTAGAAGCATTTATCCATTGTGGTGATCTAGTAGATGGTACAGGTAATGTATTTAAAGGTCAAGTATATGAGCTAGAGAATGTATGATATGATGAACAGTTAAAGACAGCAGTAAATGATTATCCATACTACTGAGATATAAAAACTTATGTAGTCTGATGAAATCATGATGAATCATTCTTAAAAGAGAATTGAGCTAATATAATCAAGAACATAGCTAATCTTAGAGATGATATAATAGATATGTGATTCTATGATGCTAGAATAAAGCTGAATGGAGTGGATATAAATGCCCACCATTGATGAGGGAATATGAGTTATGCTAAGAGTTATAAACCACAAAAGCTGATAGAGAATATAGATACAAGAAACCAACCTGATATATTCGCTAGTGGTCATTGGCATGATGCTCTATATATGGCTTATAGAAATATACATTCATTTCTTCCTTGAGCTTTTTTGAAGCAAAATCTACTAGCTAAAAGATTTAATCTAGGAACTACAATCTGAGGATGGATCGTAGAGGTAGATATAAAGGAAGATTGAAGTAGTGAAATACAAATGAAATTTATTCAATATTAAAAACAAAGATGGAAAAATTCAGATATACAAAAGAGTGAGAAGATAAATGTAGGCAAGGTATAGGATGGAAGAAATCCTGCTATAAATGCAGTTATGATATGCTTTGTTTATTTCAACAAAATCAAGAGAAAGAATGGAGGGCTACTCACGAGCAAAAGAAGACTTCAGAGGAAAAATAATTTTAAAATATAAGAAATATCTAATGAAAGAAGCAATATTCATAGAATGAGAATCATGTAGTAAATGCCACATGATGAAACCTCATGCAGAGAAACGAGCAGAGAAAAGCTGATATGAGTTTCAGACTTTTAGATTTGATGATGCTAGTGTAAGTGAGTTTAATGTAGAGTCTGTACCTATGCTAATATTAAAAGAAGACTGAGTAGTAACTCAGATATTAGATATGGATGGTATAGTCAATTTAATTTCTAATCAAAATAAAGATGGATAAAGAGGAAGAGTTTTTATGATGTATATGAGACTGAGCAGAGAATACAGACTATGTACTCTGTAATGGAGATTCAGATTTATTACCACCTTTGGTAAAAAAGGATGAAATCAGATACGAATATAATCAGTATAAAAATTCATGGAGTTATGTTTCATGTACTATTTTTGCTGCTGTATGAATGCTATCAGATTTAATGAACTACAAGTTTACTTACGATGAAATCAAAGAGATAGATGAGCTAAGCTATGAGAGAGGAAGAATAAGAGGGCAAGGATGGTATGTACAGTCAGCAGTCAAACTTGTAGCAGACCGATGGAATGAAAAAATGGATAGAAAAGTGGCTTACTACCGTATCTCAAAATACGATAACGAGATTATAGAAGATGTGATAGGTAAATTATACACCATTGACTGAAATATGTGTCCTACGAAAGAATACAATGCAGATAAAAAAGACTGAATGCTAGATGGAACAGATTTCTGAACTAATACAAACTGACATAGTGTAGATATAGTATGTAAGGATGGTCAAAGGAGTGTAAAGGATAGCTGAAGTATGCCATATTACTGACTAAAGAATAAGGTAAGTGCTATAACAAATTTCTGACCATTCTTCTATGTATATGTACCTGTAGAGGATAACCTAGAGAGAGTAAAAAAGCTGAATGAGATAAAAGCAAAGATAGTAAATTGAATGGATATAAATTCAGAGTTATGGAATTTATCATGAAGTGATTTACACAAAAACAAGCTACACGATATGAATAACTTTTTTAGGGACTGGCTAAGTTATATAGATGGGGAACTAAAGAGCCTAGTGTAGAAAATCCACCAAAAAACAAATTCTGATTATAATGCCACCAACTTTATATGGTGGCTTTTTTGTATGATAGTATGGAAATCTAGGGAAGAAGTAAACACAGCTTGGTCTGAAAGCTGAAGAGATAAGTACAAAACCAAGAGTAGAAAATATATGCTCTGAAGTTTTTTCGCTACGGTACTAACTGCTATTACTGACACAAAAGATGGCAAAGCTATAAAGATAAAATGTGATCCTGCATATTTACATGATAGTGAATACTGAGCAAGAGAAGAAGCTACTACACAATGGAAAGTCAGATTTAGATCATAATTATAATACTAAATGACAATACCTGTAAAACCTATCAATGAGATAGAAGAAAAATCTGAAGTATGATTAAATGATAAGATTTTGATATTGGATGCTGATAGTGAAGAAGCTAGATTAGCTAGTAAAGATGAACTCAAGGGGGATAAATGAGATAAAGGAGACAAAGGAGATACTGGAGATACATGACCACAATGACCTAAGGGGGACACTGGAGATACATGACCTAAAGGGGATAAATGAGACACTGGAGATACATGAGCTACTTGACCTAAGGGAGACACATGAGCCACTTGACCACAATGACCTAAGTGAGATACTGGAGAAAAATGAGATAAGTGAGATACTGGAGAAAAATGAGATAAATGAGATAAAGGTACAAAATGAGACCAATGACCACAGGGGGAAACTTGACCTCAAGGAGAGACTTGACCACAAGGGGCAACTTGACCACAATGACCAACATGAGCTACATGAAACTGAATAGCAAGTATAACAAGTGAAAAAAGCTGAAAAGTGACAACAGTAACAATAACAGAAACTGACTGAGATGATTATAGCTTCCATATATTAGACTGACAAGATGGAGAATGATCTTGAGATGTACTTTGACCTAATTCTTCTACTAATAACAATGTAGTATTATTTGACTGAGTCACATGAAAGCTGATTAAAGATAGTGGTAAAGCTTTACCAAATGTAATAAATAATCTGACTTCTGTATCTACTACAGATGCTCTTAGTGCAGCACAAGGTAAAGCTCTAAAAGATGCAATAGATAATATTTCATGATTATGAAAATTCCTTAGTCTTTGGAACTCAGCTACATGACAGCCTATTAGCTTCCCATTATCTACTCCATATACTTATACTACATGAGATCGATTCTTGGTAGAGGTAGTATGAACTACTAATTATAAACCAAATGGTAGTAGTTATACATGAACTGCTAGTACAACAGTAGAAAGCTGAACAGTAGCACAATGAGATGTATATATCTATGACTGAGCTAATTGGCTATTACAAAAGAATGCTGATATAAGTGTAAGTTTTTCTGCTTTAGCATGACAACCTACAGATAACACAGCTCTAGCAACTGCTCTTAATGCTAAACAAGATACATTAACAGCAGGAACAGGAATAAGCATAGCAAGCAATACAGTAAGTACAGCTTCTAACTTCTGAAAATCTACTACAGCAGCTGCTACAGCTCAGAAAGAAGTAAGTATCCCATGAATAAAAGAACTACATGAAGGACAGGTAGTACATATTCTACCATCAGTAACAAGTTCAGTAGCTAGCTCTACATTAAAGGTAAATAACTTTACAGCATATCCTATGAGATATAATAATGCAGCTATTACTACAAGTACAGACAGTATAGTGCGAACTGCTAATATAGTAACCAGCTTTGTATTTGACTGAACTTATTGGCAATTCATAGGACATGGATTAGATAGTAATACTACCTATTCAAATATGTCTGCAACAGAGGCTAATACTTGAACTGCTACAAGTGCAAGAACAATAAGTGCTTCAGTATTAAAATGAGCGATTCAAACTCATGCACCTGTACAGAGTGTAAACTGACAGACATGAGCTGTAACATTAACTATCCCGACAGTAAACAATGCTACATTAACGATACAGAAGAACTGAACTAATGTGCAGACTTTTACTGCTAATCAGAGTACGAATGCTACAGCTAACATAACAGTACCTACTGATACAGCAGATTTAACAAACTGAGCATGATACTTAACAAGCTCTACATGAGTAACTTCAGTAAATGGAAACCATTGAGCAGTAACTGTAAATTGATTTAATCCATGATGAACAGCAACTACAGGATATGTAGTAACTAAGACAGCAAGCTGATATGAATGGCAAGCACCTAGTGGATGAATAGAGGTAGATGCTAACTCTCCTATACAATTAACAAAAATCTGGGCAGGAACACAAGCTCAGTATGAAGCACTAGGTAGCTATGATGCTACTACGGTTTATTTGACTATATAATAAGAGATGGGAGTTTATTTACATACAGATGAATGGTTACCATGAGCTAATACTTTAGCTTATTATAAATTTGACTGAAATCTGAATGACAGTAGTGGGAACTGATATAACTTAACTAATTCTTGAACTATATCCTATAGTTCTTCTCCATCATCTATCGTATTAAATTCTCCTGCTTATTTATATACAAACATGAGTGATAGCTTTAATCATGATTGGACTCTAAATACTTATGTCAAGATAACCACTAGAGTGATTTGATTATCTTGTTTGATGGCTAAATGACAATGAAATTCTAGAAGAATGTTGATTTGTGGATTATTACAAGATGGGAAACTAACATTTGATTTCTATGGTAGCTGAAATAAAACTGACTGAACAATAGCGACTTCCTTAAATCAATGGTATAATGTATGTTATACATACAATTATGCCACAAGGAATTATAAAGCATATCTAAACTGAGTAAAAGATATAGATGCCACATTATGATGACAATATACTATATCTACATATCAACTAAATATCTGAGCATTAGCTAATGCTACATCAGACACGAATTATAGAGTAATCGGTAATGTTGATGAGTATATCATAGAATCAAAAGAGTGGACAGCACAAGAAATAGCGAACTACTACAATAGCACAAAGAGCAACTACTGATTATAATCAGATTTATTTCTTATCTTTTAACGGATGTTTCAGCACGAACTAAAGAATGCTTATATATGAAGCAACCCTGTAAAGAGAGCAACAATGCGGGTAAATGGGGTAGAGAAGCAAGTACGACCTAGTGGATGGAAGCCATGAGTTAATACAATAGCTTATTATCCACTAAAATCTGATTTCAACGATGCTAGTGGAAACGGAAATAATCTGACTGTATCTGATGCCTCTATAACTACATTATGAGGAATAGCTTGTGCCTCTTATTCGAATGGTAGAGCATATAACTCATCAGCATCAGTATGAACTAAGAGAACGTTGTCAGCTTGGGTATATAATATAACTACATCTGGCGACCCAGTAGTAATCTGAACATGAGCTAATCAGACTTCTTATTATTGAATGTTTATAAGTCTTACAAGTGGAACTGTACAAATATCTGACTTCCATGCAGTATGAAAATCTGGAGGAAGTTTGACTCAAAATACGTGGCATCATATAGTAGGAGTGGTGGATAATACAAGCATGAAATTATATGTAGATGGAGTATTAAAAGGCTCTACAACTCACAATAGAACAGATACTTCTACATGAATTTCAGTATGAGGAAAACCATTCACAGACCAATATAACAATAACTGTACAGGATATATAAGTGAGGCTATAATAGAGAACGCAGTATGGAGTGATACAGATGTATCAGATTACTACAATCTTACAAAATCAAACTACTGACTATAATCAGACTTCCTTAACTCTTAAAAGTTGTTTTACTACTTAATTATATAACAGATGACAGTCAGTCTAACATTTACTATATGTGTAGTTCTAGGGATTCTGTTATACTACCAAATAAAAAGTTTTAAATCTTAATATATAATAACTTGACTAAACTACTGATCTACACTCTCCTATCATTACTGACTTTATCTATAAGTCTGAATCTTTTTCAATATTCCTCTACTGAAATAATCTGTAAGAATATAGATACTAGATGGAAAGCTGATTTACTATATCAAATGTGACATAAAAAGCTGGACTGAGATAAAGACTGAATACCATGTGAGAATTTACCTCTTAACCACGATAGATAATGAAGTGTATGAGATGTGGTAAAGAGAGTAAATGGGAGCTATGTAGAGAATGTAAGGAAGTGAAACATAGAGCAGGTGCTTTAATCTCTCAGAATAAAAAGAAACTAAGAAATCTGATAGAGTGAAACATACTAGAGCCTGAAAAGTTTAGTAAGTTTATTCTCTATACAGATAACATAATAAAAGAGTGAAAAATCTATATGGAGTTCGTAAAAGAAAAACATTATACGATATTTAAAGTAATTACATGATGAACTATGCTATGTAGTGCCTTGCTATCGCTGTGGTGCATAACAAGTCTGATAATACTTCATATTTAAGAAAGTGTGGCTAGCAATTACCTAGCTGCACTTTTTTTATATTTTTTAGTTGTTTTTATAATTTAACCATAAAATCATGGAACGAAAAACAGCAGATTTCTTTGACTGAGACAAAGTAAATATGTCTAAAGTCATGCAACAATTCTCACAGCATCCTGATAAGATGGATCAGATTATGGAGTATGTGATAGGTAAGGTAGAACACTTTACAGAGTTTAGAACTAAGAAAGAACACCTAAAAGAAAAGTACGACCACAAATTGAAAGATTTATATGCTGAATACATGGAAGAATAGTTTTATATCTTAATCAGATTTAGAGATGTCTTTTGCAGATTTTATGTGAAGTCTAAAGTGAGACTTCCTAAGGAGTAGACTAATAGCAATGTGAGTACCTGCAAACCAACTAGAATGAACTGACTTTAACGATATAGATCAGCTGAATAAACTAGCAGAGCAGATAGTACCATGACTAATAAAGTCTAATCCAAACATAGCAAACTTAATAAAGCAGAATGCTAATCTCGTATGAGATAAAAAGGAGGAGGTAGTGCAAGTGATAGATAAATTGTAGTATAGAGATGGTGGCTAGCATAACAAAACATACCAGCTTTATATCTATTTTATTAAAGCATGGATACTAACGGATTCTGAATAGGAAACATGGGGACATGGTTAATAATCCTAATTCTATTCTTATTTATGAACAATGGAAACTGATTTGGAGGATTCTGAGGAAATAATGCTGCATGGTTGCTAAATGGTATGAATAATAACAATAACCATGACAATACTGTTGATATCCTTAATAACAATTCATTCCGACAACAACAATTAGCTATGCAGAATGCAATTCAAAATCAAACTAATTTGATTACACAGGGATTCTGTAACACAAATCAAAGTATTGAGAGATCAATACTAGCTTGACAGCAAAACACGGCTTCAATTATAGCCGCATCAACTGCATGAGTGCAGAAAATTCTAGACAAAATGTGTGAGCAAGAAACACAAAGGCTTAGAACTGAATTGGCAGAGGCAAGAGTTATTGCTAACAATACTCAGCAAACAGCTGATATTGTAAATGCTATCAGGCCTTTCCCACAAAGTGCCTATATAGTCAGTTCTCCATACACTTCCATCTACCCTCCAACAACTACACCAACAACTTGAGCATAAAAAAGTGTTGCAAAAGGGAAAATCGGGAGTATAATTAGAGCCGTAGAAATACGGCTTTAATTTTAATTAGAAAAGATGCCAAAAGAAGTAGAATTACAAATTTGAGAAATCAGAGGTAATAGAAAGTTCCTATGATATGCTTGATATTCACAAAACATAAATAGGAGAAGAAGATTAGTTTTAGCAAAATGTCTTTCTTGCTGAGAAGAAAAGGAAATGCTAAAAGAAAACTTTATAAATGGGATAAGATGTAAATCTTGTTTCCAAAAAAAGAGGACAAAAGAACTAGCAGACTTTAAAAGGAGTCACTGACTCTGACAGACTAGATTCTATCATTTATACTACACAATGAAAGGTAGGTGTATATGATATGGTAAGTTATGAAAGGAATACTATCATGACAAAGGGATTAAATGTCTATGGAATACTTTTGATGATTTTAAAAAAGATATGTACGAATCTTATCTAAATCATGTATCTAGATTCTGAGAAAGAGATACAACAATAGATAGAATAGATAACAGTAAAGACTACTGTAAAGAGAATTGCAGATGGGCGACCATAAACGAGCAAAAAAGGAATACTACAAGGAATAGATTTTATAATTTTAACTGAGTAAAGATGTGTGAGCAAGATATTCGTAATCTTACAAAAGAAAAGAGATCGCAAGTAAGGAAAAAATATGAGAAAATCTAGTCAGATTTATCTTTTAACTTAATAACCATGAGCTTAATACTTAAAGCTTTGACTGTGTTTAATTGCTTACTATATGGATATATTATAGGAGAATGTATAACGAGCCTATTATAAAGAGCATCCTTAGGGGTGCTTTTTTAAAAAATCCACCAAAAATAAAAATCTGACTATAATGCACTTAAAAGATATTTGATGCTTTTATTTTCTCATATCAAATAGATGGCAAATTATGATGAGTGGAAACAAAAATATTCTGCTTTAAATGATAATCAAAAGCAGAAATGGAATGATAAAATAAGTTGAATGGATGCTAATAGTGAAGCAAGGCAATTTACGGAGAGATATAACCAAGAGATGAATAACAACCAACAGAGCAATAATAACAGCTCTAATTTTAATAATCAGAATGGTACTAACTGACAAAATCAGACTAATTTTGAGACTCCAACAGTACAAAAGACTGAGAGTCAGAATAATAACCAAAATAATCAGACTTATAATTACGATCCAAACGAAAAACTAGATACTTCTATGTTCGGTGCTAGTGATGGTAAAGTAAAGGTACAAGAATGAACAGCACAGCAGACATGAATGCCTGACTATCAATTAGACTCTGATGCTAGAACTAGAGAGATAACAGATAATCTGAATGCTTATTGGCAGACTAATAGAGAGTATTTCCAAGATAGGAATACTTATAATAATATGTTCCATTATAACGAAAGAAGCGACCAGCAGAAAGCAGTATTAGACTCTTACTGGAAGAAAAAGGAAGACATGAATGTAGCTGAGAGGTACAATACAGCAGATGGAATAAAAAGCTGAATGAATGATGCTGATATTACTCCAGACCAACTTAATTATATCAAAGAATATTCTCCTGAAGCATATAAAGAATGGCAACAAAAACAGATAGATGATATAAACCTAAGAATTGCTAACTTAGCTACTCCTGCAGATCCAACAAGTAATGCAGAATTGTTTAACTCACTACTAAATAAATTAGGATTAGAGCCATGAGATCCATATCAGATTTATGATAATTGGTATGATATGGCTGATAGACTATGAGTATTTTCTGATAGTGAGAAATTAAAATCATATCAAGATCAACTAGACCAAAACCACTCAAAGATGGAGGCTATTATGAGTAGATATTCAAGCTCTACATGATGAACTGTATCAGATGCTCTTGCAGCAGCAAGAATGAATAAAGCTCTAGCACCATACCAACAAAGAGAGGTAGATTTACAGAACTCTTATACTACTTTATTGAATGGTAGAAACTCAAACTTAGCAATAGCTAATCAGTCAGCACAGGCTTTAGCAATGCAAGCTCAAGAAGACCAAAGAATATGGAATCAGAGATTACAAGGCTTAGGATTTGCTATGACTACAGCTAGTTATAGAAGTCCAGAACAGCAAGCACAATTACAATTACAGACTGCACAGATACAGAATGATATGAATTTACTTCAGACTTCTATGCAGAATGATTTGAATAGGTATAATGCTTATGCTACTGCTAAAATGCAGAATCAACTACAGCAAGAGCTAACAGACCTTAGTGTAGAAGATGAAAATCAATTAAAAGCAAATCTGAATAATGCTCTAAAGGCATACTACGATGAACGATGAGCTATAATTCAAAGACCACAGGCAGAAGTAGTAGAAGATGTAATAGCTTATGCTAAGAAAAAATGAATAACAGTAGCTGAAGCATTAAGGAAAAACTTTGTAGAGCCATTGCAAAGTAAAAAGGAGTATAAAACTAAGGTGGCTCAAGATTACTGAATGGATAAATACCAGCAGCAATACTCTTATACAATAGATGAAGACTGAAATATAAAAATATCTGCTTCATGATATGGAGAAATACCAGAAAGTGCATTTAAAACAAGAGCAGGTAGGCAAGAGGCTTATGGAGATGTCTATGAAAATTCTGTGAATTGGGAAAGCTATGTACAGAATTTAGCATGATCTATAAAAGACTGAAGCTATGGATGACAATGTGGGGCTTTCTGTAATGATGTATTGGTAGCATGAGGAGATAGTAAAATATTCTGAAACACACTACAGGAAAAAATAAAGGCTTGTAATGTAAATAAGGATGAATGACCTCAAGTATGATATGCAGTAGTATTTGATTTATGATTTACAAGTAAAGACTGAGAAAATCATGGTCATGTATGAATTATCTCTAATGTAAATGGAGATGGAAGTATAGATGTATTAGAGAGTAATGGTAAGAGTGATGAAACTATCCATGTAAAAACATATTCTAAAGCTACAGTAGATAAAATGGTTATGGGATACTATAAACCATCTAACTATGATGTGCAAAAATGGACTCCAAGCAATTATGCATCTTATGTAGAAGAAAATGCTGACAAACCTTATGAATGAGTATCTAAAACAACAAAAACATGAGTGGAAGTAAATGCAGGATGATGGATTACAGACTTAGAGAATGAATATCTCAAAGAGAAATGGGATAATAAAGATGTGATGAATCAGACTTTAAGTGCTTATTGACTAACTATACAAGAATATAATGCACAGAAAAAGAAATATTTAGACTATCAAGCTAAAGTAAGTCTAATAGAGGATACTCAAAAAATGTATGATGCAGTAAAAGACTTATTAGAGTGGAATAAAAAATACAGCTCTAAGTGAAGCTGAAGTAGACATAGTGGTACTATAGATAGAGCAACATACGATACAATATCTCAGGGAACAGCAACTGAAAATATTTTAGGTATATTCCCAAAATTTGATAACGAAACTGCTAACTGAATAAATAAGTATAATTTTCTTAAAAATTCTCAATTATTAGATAAATACCAGCAATTAAAGAAAGCATGAGCTACATTCTGAGCTATGCAAAAATCCGAATGGGATTTGGTATGATCTGCTGCATCAGATTTGAATTGGCTAACAACAGATACTCAATTTGAGGGGACACTACAAAAAATGCTAGACCATTATTCAAATATCCTAGCAGATGCAGGGGTAGAATGATTTTATAATACAGATATTTAATTTATATACATTTATAAGATGGCAGGAAATAATATGCTACAGTCATTTATGACTAATACAGGTGCATTCCCTTGACTATCTCTAAATTCTACTAAAGAGATAAAAGATAGATCAAAAAACATGAGTGGCAATTCTTTTGAACAGATGCTCTTACAAGATGATATGTACTCAAAAGAGCTTACAAAGAAAAAACATGAAGACTTTGTAAAGGAGAGGCAGAATTGAAGAATGCAACTAAAGGAAAGAGCTAAAGATACTAAAGATGAAAAACAAAAGAACACTAATAATTCTATGGATAGGCTCTGAGTTTTAGCTGATATTTATAGACAGTATGGATATGAGCATGGTAAAGACCGAGATTCTATCCCAGATGATGAATTAGTATCAAGATTCAATTCAAAGAATCCACAGGCTAAAAAATATGCTGATAGCTTCCTTACATGAAATGGAGATAGTGAATATGAATTAGCAAGAAAACTATGAATAGTAGGTACTCCAAGAAAAAAAGAGCAAGAAGAAGAAACCTTTGGACAAAAGGCAGCAGATGTAGGAGTATGAATATTACAATCTCCATGAAAACGAGGTTATAACCTATTTTGACAGCTTTTTGATAGAACAGGTAAATGGATATGAGAATGAACAGCAAATATGCTTACAGATGAGCAAAAAGAGAAAGTAAGAGATTGGTTAGATAAGAATACAATCTTTAAAAAAGATAGAATAGATGAATATGCACAGAGTTTAGCACAACAAGAAGCAGAATGAAACACTTTCAACGGTAGAGAGAACACAGATATTAGGACTCCTTTATTATGAGAAGAAAGAGCAAATAATTGATGGACTAAAGCATGAGAAGTAGTTGGAGATATAGGTACTGCTATTGCATTAACTGCTCCAATGTGAGCTGCTACAGCTCCTATAATGGCTGATTCTACTCTGTGAGGTGCTGCTTTATTGTGAGCTTCAGAATGAGCAATAGATACTGCATTTACTCATCTATGAAGTCAATGAAATCTGAATGTAACTCCATGAGAGATGGCTCTTTGAACTACATTGGGTGGCTTATGATGAGTACTAACTAATAAACTCTCTCAAGCATGAAAGGAAGTTATAAAAAATTCAGACAAAGTAGATGATGCTACAAGGCTTTCCTCTAAGATAGCAGACAAAACTGATGATGCTAATAGGATAGCAGGTAGAATATGACAATGAGATATAGATGACCAAGCAAAAGTAGTAGAATGAGTAAAATCTATCACTAAAAGAAGCTGAGATAGTGGGGTTAAAGAGATAAAGAAGTATTCAGATTTAGAGAAGGTAATAAAAAAGACTGAAAGGCAGATTGTAAGTGAAGAAAATCAATTATTAAAACAATTCCCTGAAAAAATAAAAGATTGGAAGACTACACAGACTGTTAAATGATTATGAGATCAAGCAGAAGATATAACAAGAGATTATCTAGATGACTGAATAAAGTTGTTGAAGAAATATAATAAAAATGATCCTGCGGCATTGAAAGAATTGGAGATGTTAGAAAATACAAAGAATACTCAATGATTAACTAGATTAGAAGCTAAAGATTTAGCTAGAAAATTAACAACAAAGTTAAGTAAGAAATTCTATAACTCAAATGATGAGCTTAGAAATAGTATGTCAGCTGAAAGCTACGAGGATATAAGGAGATGAATACAGAATGCAGTAAGAGATAGACTGCCTGATGGTACATTAAAAAATCTAGATTTGGAATATAGCAATTTAAAAACATTTGAATGACTTACTGATGATATGGCAGAAAAAGTAAATACTTTGACTCAAAAGATTAAAGAATTATGACCTATAGAGAAACTCTGAAGAAAAGTATGAGATGTTATAAACCGAGTAACAGGTAAAGGTATAAAATGACTTGTAGAAAAATTCCTACCAAGTAATATGTGAAATAAAATAAATAACTCAATAGATATGGAAATAGAATTATCAAAGAACTTAGGTAAATTAGTAGATCTGAATAAAGCAATAGATGCTTTGAATGCTACTCTAAATAGCTCTGCTTCTAAATCTGCTATAAATACAGCATTAAGGAACTTTGCGAATACAGTAAACGGTATAGTCCCAGTTACTGTGGCTACATCTAATGTAGTGTATAACAACACACTTGACAAATAGTTATATAAAAATATAAGAGTAGAAATATTTACATTCTACTCTTTTATTATGGTCAATTTTACTGTAGGTTTATTATGATGGTTATGATGTGCTTTATTCCGATTTTTTGTAATAGCATGAACTAGCTATGGAGTATATAGATTCATTAAAGACAAGATAGATGATAAAGCAAGAGATAAGTATATAAAGGAATGCCAAGAAAAGCATAAAAAAGAGATGGAAGAAGCTAAAGAGAGAATATCTAAGATAGCAAAAAAAAATAAAAAAGTCTCCTAAATGGAGGCTTTTTATAATTGTAAGATTTTTAACATTAAAATTGATTATGAATTATAGTATCCTGATTATCTATAATAATATTCAGCTTTTTGTCTAAGTCTATTACCTGCTCTCTACTTACTTGAGAGAATGCTATATGCTGATTCCAATATCAAAACCAAAAATAGCAGATAACAGGTTGTAGGAAAATAGCTACAAGTAAAATAATAAATTGCCAAGTCTTCATGATGTTTAGTCTAAAAAAATAAACAGCTAATTATACTCATAAAAAATAAATATTGCAAGAGATTTTTAGAAAATAAAAAAAGTCTGATTTCTCAGACTCTTTTTCAAGGTTTTATGTACTTTAGGTTAGTACCTTTAGAATAAACGACTTTCTCCTTGATGCTCTACTTGATTTGTTGGATCAAGCATCGCATTCTCTAATACTCTTTTCATTTCATCTAGTTCTACACTGTTTCAGATATACTTAACACTTCAGTCGTTTCAGATTTCATAGTTATTCATGTGTTCTATCTTTATATAAGATTGACCTCATGAAACCTTAACTATTTCTACACTAGGGCATTTGTACACAATTTTCATTTTTTTCGGACTCAAATTATAATTCATACATGATTTATAACTATTCTATGTTGTATATCAAGTATATTGTATGTATGTAACTATATACTTTCACAACAAGGTTCTCAGTCTCTCCCTCAAAAACCCTTTAAGTAGGTCAAATTTTTTTTGAGAAGTTTTGATTAGAAAATCAAGCACAACTCATTAGTTTGTACCTAACCTAAAGAGTTAATGAAGGAGAACACGACCATCGATTTTGCTAGCATAGCCGCTACTGACATTCTATATGACTTTTCACGAACATAGGACTCAGTGGCTCTCTCTAAGGCAGAACCCTTGAAACTGTCTCAGAAATGAAAGATTCCTCTTTCATTCTCGGTGGCATTATAATCAAAAAATTAAAAGTGGCGAATTTTTGATGCAAAATCACATAAAAAAGTACCCAAAATATTTAGTAATACTAATTAAAAAGCTGAACAACTAAATTATAAAATCTTTTCAAGCTCAGATTTATTTATGTCTATTTTTACCACTAAAAACAAAAAGCTGAGCAACTAACTGCTCAGCATTTTTTATATCGCTTAGAATCTTTTTGATAACGAAACTACCTACTAAAAACCACTCCTTGCAACCATAACTTCTTCTCTTAAATCATCTATAATAACATCCTTATCATCTAAAGCCTCTAATAATTCTGCTACTACTTGAATGGTATGTTTACCTTTAAGCTCAGAATTTATAAGGAGGTCTTCTGCTTTCTTTTCGTAGTCTTTCATCTGTAAACTTAATAAATAAATCTGATTATTCCTTATCTATATCCCAATCAATTACAGCATATACTGCACTTTCTATGTCCTCTAAATTATAATCTACATTGTCTAATACCCAATCTGGACACCCCAATAAATCTTGTAGTCTGTTCCTTGTTAGTATTTCAGCCTTATACATTGTTATTAAATTGAATATATATAAATAGCTTGAATACGGATACCTCGCAAAAGGTTTTCAGTCTTCAGAAATTATTAAATTTTCTTCTGGTATTTCTATTGTTTTCATTTCCTGTATAATAATAAATATAAATCTGATTATTCCCCATTTCACATTTTTCAGTACTTTTGGGGAATGATTTTACACATTTTTCAGAATACTTATAAGGAACTCAATAGGTGTATCTGATATTGATAGCAAACATAATAGGCTTTCATAATATCATACACATTCATACCAATATCATTCTCCATCATAATTTTGCTTAAAAAATTCAAAGTCTAAATGTTCATTCATTGTTTTATCTCTGTCTATCTTATCATTCTCTACTAACCATTTAATAAATCAGAATTTCTTACTACATATTACATCCTCTGTTCATTCCCCAAATTCATTAGTCATCGCTCAGCTAAAATCCTCTTTATGTCAGAAACATAAGGGAAAGAAATAACTACTAAACCATTTGTATTCTTTATTACTCAACTTTTGGTATTCAGATTTTTCTCTTACCTTTTCATACTCATTCAATAACTCTATAAGTTTTTCTATTCAGATTTTTTCTTTCATCTTTTTTAATAAATTAAGTTATAAAAGTCTGATTACTTCTTCTTAGGATACCAATACAAATAGTAATTGCTAAAGTAGAATGCTAACGGTCTGCTAACTGACCTTTCTACTACTTCTTCATCTACCAATTTACGACATCCCCTACATCGTAAGTCTGATTTTTTTATTTCCTTTCAGCATCTTTTACAAGTATTCATATCTAATCATTTAATATAAATCTGATTCTAAAGGCTACTCCACCTAGTAGCCAGACTTGTTGAGAATTTTACTTTTTACTATGCACTCCAAAGGTGGTTGAAGTTGCAGGATTTAATGAAAGGAATTTAAACCTCTGTCTGCTATCTCTAGTCAGACTTACCTGACTGTCAGACTTTTTGCTTGCTGTGGCTATGACACTCCACATGAATTAAAATAAAGCTGATTCTTTTCGCTGTTTAGTCTGTTCCTCTTGTTTAGGCTCAGATTTTTCTTTTTCAATTCCCTTGTTTATCACATACTCTATCCTAGCTTTTGCTATTGGTAAGTATTCATCTGTAAGTTCTATTCAGATATATTTATAGTTCTTATTTCTATCTTTATTCTCATACATTACTGCTTTTCATGTACTACCACTTCAATTAAATGGATCAAGTACAGTTCAACCATTAGGAGTTACAAGTCTGACTAGATACTGCATAAGGTCAGTAGGTTTAACTGTAGGATGAGTGTTCTTTCTCATATTTCAACTTCTATTCTGTGGCATATTAGCACTAGCTAATTCAGGATTCCTATCACACATAGCATTACTTTCTTCAAACTCATCTAATCACTCATCTCTATCTCTTTTTGAGGCCTTTGCACAATAAAAATATCTTGCTGCACTTCATTTACCATCGTGTTCTCAAGGTCACATATATTCAGATTTGCCACCACCAAACTCTCAATATCAACTTACCTTAGTCTTTGGTCGGTGTCAATTTCAGCAATTATCAGGGAATCCACCACATACTTCTTCAAAATCTGATTCATCATAAGTCAGTATTGTATTAGCAGGGAATCTACCTAAATCTGATGTCTCATTTTTAGAGCTTGTAAATGATACAGCTCATTTGCTCTCTTGTCATTTTTCTGGTAGTTTATATCAAGCATTTTTTCTATACAATGGATTAGTTGCTGGATTTTTAGTATCTTCAAAAGGAACTCTACACTCATCAATATTTATTCCTCCTACTCAATACTTTATAACATTATCAGTACAACTTCACTCTAAAGGCTTCCTTGCTACTATTATTGGCTCATAACTAGGTTTTAATGCTGTTCACCATCAGTTCCATTCATTACTAGCTTTCTTAATCTGATATTCTCCTGCAGTAGTCTGTTCCTCACTTTGATATGCTCTTGAAGTTCAGCCACTTTTTCATTCTCATACTACCTCACTTTCTACTCAGTTTTTCTTATCTATTGCTAATCAGATATTCAGACTTTTAGGGAATCAACTACCATATAACCACATAATACAGTCCCTTATCTCAAATCCTGCATCTTCAATAGCACAAGCTATTCTGTGATAAGTTCTACTACCACCAAAGGCTAGTAAATAACCTCATGGCTTTAATGCTTCTAAACATCTTTTCCATGTATCAGGCTGAAATGCTATTCATGAATTGTCCCAACCTTTTCACATGAAATTAAGTTCGTATGGAGGATCAGTAACGATAGAGTCTATCGTACCCCCCCCACGAAATCTCACATATCAAGCATATTACCTTGCAAAAGTGTATATTCAGATTTTTGACTATATATTTTCATTTTATTTTAGCTTACAGGTAAAGATAACATATAATCAATTCGTATAGCGAAACCTGATACTGCTATTACAGCTCATGTTGCTAATGCTATAAGTCGTTTATCCATTTTATTTTTACTCTAATATAAATCTGTTTTTAACATAGTTATAACACTTTTGTCCTTTTACTATCCTAGATGGTCAATAAAAAGCCACTCATGATTTCCATTTATTATAACAGTATTCTACTTGCACTACCCAATTTGTCTTATAATCAGCAGGTAGTTTATGGTATCTCGTATTCATCTGACATAATCAGAATGCTCTACCATTATCTCCTACAGCATTCATATTTCGGTTTCCATTTTCACATTCTATCATATATACAAAGTCCATCCCTCAGAGTTTATAAGCATAAGCCACCATTTTTTGTTTAGGATCATCTCTCTTAAATCATTTATGAATCAATGTCCCTGTGTAATTTAGCTTAATTAAGTTATTCTCAGCTTCATCCATTGCTTTTTCTACAGTCTCTATAACTCTGATTTCTTCTTCTATTTCTTCAAATGTAGGATTAGGCTCTAGGTATCATTCCTCAGAGTGATTTTTTTCTGAGCTTATCTGCTCTTTACTAAACCCTCATAATCTTTCTTCTGTAATTGGTTAATCTGATTTCTAAGCTCTATTATCTCAGCATCCCATGAGTCACAATATCATGTATAACCTTGTAAGAATTTAGCACTATCTTTTATTCAAAGATTATTAGCACATTCATTTTTTAAATCTCTTAGTGAATCCATCTTATCTACTAGCTGTCAAAGTGTTTCAGCTTTATTTATTTGTTGTGTAGGTGTCTTATTAGCTCGTACAACTAAAGCAATAAAAAGAGCAATAAATGCAACGATACTAACTACGATTTTTAATGTTTTTTTAGTCATTTAGTTTTATTAAAGGTTAAATAATTGAGCTTGCAGGAGTAATCTTAGGGTGAAAGTTTTAAGAGCTACCAACAAGCTCAGGTATTTTTAAGTCTTTGGTTGACTGCCACATTCAGAGGCTACATCAAGTCGCTTGCTCTTGGTAGCCAAACTGTTTAAGATCATCCCATGTTGAGAGCATGGACTTACTCATATTCTCAGTACAGCATTTCATCTAAATCTATGCTGAATTTCTTTTCTTCCTTTGGTGGAGGAGTTAATTCAAATGTTTCTCCATCTGTTTTTACTTCAAACTGTGGCTTTTCTTTAGTTCTCATAAGCACCACAGGGTTCTCTAGCTTTACAAATCTTATACAGCTATTATTTCTACGATAATGGTTATCTCATGTCGTTATTCTCTTTTCTTCTCAAGTAACAATTGACTTTACTATGTATCATTTCTTCATACTGTAACTTTGGACTTCCCATATCTCAGAATTAAAATAAATCTGATCTCATGTGTTTAAATATCTTTTCTTTTTCTTGTATTCTCTATCTTTCTCGTATCATCAGTTAAGTCTATATTCAGCATGAGCTTTATTCTTACATACCTTACAGGTACTATTCCTTTTATGGAATCAGACTTTATTGTATGAATAATCATCTCGTTTCTTGTATTCTCAGCATTTATTACATACTCTACCATTATCATCATAGACTATATGCTTACACATTTTAGCTCTCCATATATCTTCAGTAGGATTTAATGCTGAATCTCTATCATATCAGTACCTTATTACTCTTTCTCTGAAGTTTACTCGGATAGCTTTTGGCTGTGGCTGTTGCTGATACCATTCGTAAAGCTCTTTATATTTCAGATTATGAACTCATCAAGCCCCCATCCTTATTTGCTTATTGGATTACAAGTAGCCAACTTTCAGAAAGCTAATATTACATTCTTATACTCACTTAGTTTGGCTTCAGATTTTCTTATATGCTCTTGTAAGTGGTTTTTGCTTTTACCTCGTGCCTCTCTTTCGGCTTGTTGATTTCAAAGTTTCTTTTTATCTTCTTTGTGCTGTTTTACTTTCTTCATGTATTTCTCTCTGATTAGGAATAAACTTTGTCATATAGCTGGCTCTAAAATCTGATCTCAGTATTTACATTCTTTCATGCTACCATCAGCATTCATAGTAAACTGAAAGTCAAAGAAGTCTATTGGCATATCTTGTAAGATATACTCAGGTGTAAGGAACATTCATTCTCCTGCCATTTTGTTTAGTTATGATTTAAAAGTCCTCTTATGTAAGGTTTTGGCTACATTACCTCTCTAGTCTTTTTATCTAAGCTCTGTAAGTCTATCTTCCTTTGCTTTAGATGTTCTAGGTATAGCTTACAATGTTCGGCTACCTTTTTATCTGCTGGTAATCTATCATAAGTTTTCCTAGCTTTCTCTTTAGAGAGTTTGTTAATATCTAGATCAGAGTAGGAGTTCAGTCAGTCTTTTTTTCATTTTTTAAGTCTGATATATTCAGCACTCTCTATTCAGTCTAGGTTTATCTCATTTTCAGCATTTTGGTCATCTATCTGAGTATAGAACAGTAGCAAGTCTGGGATAAATTCCATAATGTCTTCTACTGTCCCTACTCTCAATAGATGGTCTGCTTTTTCTAAGATTTTATTCATCTCCAAATGGTAAGTCTAAATTTTCTTCAGCTGTAGCATTCTGATAAGCTGTTCTAAGCTGTGATTCTTGGAACTCATCAAGCTCGTATTTATCTTTTATCTTGTTTATGAAATCATTTTGATCTAAGCATTGTTTCATAAACTCAGTATTGCTTATTGCTTTTTGGAATCGGCTTTGATAAGTAGGTTTCTTAGTCTGAGATTTAGCTGTATTCTCTGCTTTGTTTATCTCATCTACTGAAGCTATAGAGTCAATAACTCAGATTCACATGAAAGCTAAAGCTCTACCTACTGCTGATGTTTCAGCATTTTCTAGAGCAGATGTTTTATTTATAAATCCATCTCCCCATGTAGCTTGGCTGTATCATGTAAACACTCTATTAGGTTTATCGCAGTCAGGACATACAACTGCTTTTATAATTTCTTTGTCTCAGATAGTTTCTCTTGTAGTTTGAATGCATCCATTTGGATAATTCTCATTAAAGTATAGCACTCTATCTGATACTAAGACATATTTCTTTCATTTTATGTCTATTGCTTTGTCTTTTAGTTCTGTCATTGTTTTATCTTCTTAAGATGTAAAGCTATAAGTTTATTGTCTTTCTTACTCTCTAAGTAAGCTATTCTCCTTGAGTATATTTCTCTAAGGATTCTATCGTGTTCGTGTTTTTCCATTTTTCTTTGTCTCTTAAATGATTTAAAGGTTTCCATATCCATTGTTCTTCTTCTACTCCATTTTCTTCGCATAACTCCAATAGTCTTTCTCTTGCTTCCTTTTCTGTTGCACATAATGGAGCTGTCTCCACTCGTTCTCCATTGATATAAATACATCGGTATGCTTTTTCATTGTCTCATTCTATATCTTCATATCTGATACTATTCTCTCCAAAGCATCTGACATATTTTTCTCAGCAAATAGTTTTAATGTCCATTGTTTAGTCTATTAGTAAGTTAAATAATCTAATAAGTCAGATTACATCTCCATAAATTCTGATTTATCAGTCGGAGATTCTGAATTTTAAGCATCTTTCAGTATTTCCAATAATGTTTTCTGATTACTGCTTCCATTTTCTTTTCTGCATTCTCTCTAGAACTAGCTAGAAAGTCATAAGTCTCTAAGTATTCTTGCATTTGTAATAAGCTAAGATGTTAAATTCTGTTTCTCATTCATCATCAGGTATTAGCTGTCTGAATATCCATCATGCTTTCTGAATAAATAGCATTGTCTCTATCAGCTTTCATGTCCTTACAATGAATGTATCTTCTGTCTGACATAGGATTTCTATATCATCTATTGGGTTAAAATCTCTCATACTTTCATCAATGGTAATAAACATCAACTTCCTTTACAGGTACATACTTATCTTTTGTCAGCTTGTAGTTCCTATATTCTTCTCATTCTGCATCCATCTGTTTACTTATCACTAAGAATACATTTGATAGATCCATAATTTTCTGACTTCATTCCCATGTTCATTGTCTATTGGTATGGTGTAGAACTATAATCGCTACATTTATTCTCTGTGCTAACTCTTGTAGCTCTTCCATACATTTGTTTTGATTTCATCTAGCATTCTCATTTGTGTTTCAATGTATCCTAGAGAATGTATCTATCACAAAGAATTTATATCACTCCATAGCTTTCAGCTCTATAACTTTCAGTAGCATATCTAAGTCAATTCATGCTGGATTATTGTAGAACTCAAATTTTCATATCTTTGTGTTTACATAATTCTCCAAGTCAGCTATTTCTTCATCTGTGAGGCTGTTTAGATCTGTAAGGCTTGTTTTATCCTTGTTGTGAAACCAAAGCCATCTTCATTGCCACATAGTCTCTATTGGGAACTCCAAGTTTATGTAGTATCATTTAACTCATCTTTCTGCATTCCTTTCTATCATATCTAAAGCAAATGTTGTCTTTCAGCTGTTTGATTCTGCAATGATGGTTACAAGCTCTCATGTCATAATACATTCAAAGTCATCAAATGCTTCAGATGGATATTGTAATCAGATTTTTTTGTTAAATTTGTACATCTTTTGGTTTATTAAAGTCTAAAGTCTGACTTATCTTTTTAGCCATTGCTTTAACTCTTTCTTCTCCATAGACTTCCACTAAATCTGAATATCTTTCTTTAGCTCATTCAGTAGTTAAGTGTCGTTTCATTATTCTCTCTAAGTCTTTCACTTTCACTTCATCAGATATAGGTGTAAAGTCTCTAATCCATCTTTCACAAGCTGGTACATATTTTCACTCTTCTACTCATGCTTGAATTTTAAGTTTAAGATGTTTTACTTCTTTAATGACAGTAATAGGATCATTGATTTGTGTGTAGAACTTTTTAGCATCTTGTTTCTTTCACTTACGAGCATGAGGGAATAGCTTCCAAAAGTTTTCAAATTCTTTATCTATTTCTTTTATTTTATTATCTATTCTATTATCTATATATGGTGTCATTTTTGACACCCCCCCGTGTCATTTCTGACATACCCCCATGTCATTTTTGACACCCCCCATGATTTTTCTGACATAGGTATCTTCTATCTCAATTTTAATGTATCATCTTTCTTTCAGCTTGTTTAGATGTCTTTGTACTGCACGAATTTGTATATTGAGATATTCTCCTAAAGTTTTATTACTTGCATAGCAGTATCACTTTTTCATAGATAGACTCATTATATATCCATACAGTAACATTTGTGTGTGGTTTAGTTCCTTATCCTGAAGAATAGCATTTGGAATTTTTATAAATCATTCCATCTGACTATTTTTCTAAAATAAATTGGTCTTTGGTAAGGATTTCTCATTTTGGTACGAGTCCCTTTCAAATCTCGTACACAATTTCTAAGAATCCCCCCTCAAACTCTCTCATGTTGTGGTATTCTCCATTAGGATCACATCCTAAGTAGTTTATACCATCTCCCTTGCTGGTAATAATTCGTTTATTCATGGCAATGGTGGATATAAAATAAAAGAGTTTTCCCCAGTTTATAAGTAGTATCTTCTGTTGCCATGAAAGGCTCTAACAAAAAAGAACTCACTTATATATGCTGCAGGAGGGTAACATTCCTACAGCAAATATAAATAAGTTCTTCTATCTGCTGTGTTACCCTTTGAATCTCTATGTACCTTTTGTGGTAGAGCCTTATATTTTTGTGTGGAGAACATAAGGTTTTAGAGATAGTCAATGGGTAGCTATCAAGTAAGTATCTGTCAGTTAAAGTCTAGCTTGTATTCTTGCTGGATTTTTTGTGACCGATAACTTATTCGGTTGAATGCTGGGTAGCATTATGTGCTAACCATTTGACTGGTTCAAGTATACACAAAAAAATTAAAAATGCAAATTTTTTTATACATTTTTTTATAGATTTTTAAAAAATAGTTTATACCTAGCAATATTTTAGTCAGAATTGTATTTTTTTTAACTCTGTATTACTTGTACCTAAATAAATCTGTGTAGTAGTGATCTTTTTATGTCCTAAAAGTTTTGCTACTGAATAGATATTGCTTCAAGGGACATGGAGTAAGTCAGTAGCGAATGTATGTCTGAATTTGTGAGCATGGATATGTATTCAGATTTCTTTACTCATTTTTGCCATTATATGTACTATCCTATCTCTACCTATGTGATTTCATTTGTTTCATGGGAATAGATAATCAGATTCTTTTTTCCTTTTTCAGAGGTACAGATATAAAAGCTCTAGTATCTCTTTTCTAAGATAGACAAATCTCCTAGATCATCATTTCCCTATTACTTGTAAATTCTCTCCTGCTATATCTATCAGCTTTATTTTTGCTATTTCATGACATCTTAATCAAGTATGTAAAAGCATATATACTAGCAGTTTATACTTTAGCTGTGTTTCTTCCCTATGCCCAAATCATTTCTTAACAAATCTGATAATGCTCTTCTTTTCTTCATCAGAAAAAAATCAGATTTTTTTATCAGGTATCTTTGGGGTATGGATTTTCCTAGTATCAATAACATCAAGCTCTAATAACTCTTTACACCATCTCAGATATGCAATTACTCAATAGATATGTCCTGCACAAGTTCTAGGAGCTAATCAGCTTGCTGACATATCTTCAATAAAATTGTAAACATCTACAAGTTTGATATTTTCTGGATCAGAAATATCTTTATCTACTCTAACAAGGTAATCATTAAACTTTCTTACTGCTTTTGAATAGTTGGTAATAGTAGCCTGAGAATAACCTTTAGCATATTCAATATAATTTAGGAAACTTTTAATCATTTCGGCTTAAATAAAAAAGTAAAATCAGTATAAACTCTACCAATTTTACTCCACACAATTATATAATTTATACAAAAGTCAATAATCAAATACAAGGTAAAGTCTAAAAATAGTGATAACTAAAAGTTAAAAATCAGGCTTTAATTAAAAAAAGTCTTGCAAAAAAGAAATTCAGGAGTAAAATTATAGGCAGTGGAGAATAATGTGTAGAGCCTTACTTTATAACAGTAAGGCATTTTGGCTTAATGCAAAAAAAAGCAAAAAAAACAAAAGCACCATCAAGATCTAAGCTAGTAAAGAAAGCTGATTCAGTTTTTTCTACCTTTATCAGACTAAGAGATAGTGATAAGAAATGATATGTAAAATGCCCCTTATGCTGATGGAAATGACATTGGAAATTAGCTCAGAATATGCACTTTATTGGTAGATCATGTTGGTATTATAGATATGATGAGGATAACTGCCATGCTGGATGCATGAGATGTAATGTAATTCTAAACTGAAACTATATTGAATACACAAGATATATGCAGAATAGATATGGTATATCTGCAGTAGATGAAATGAGAGCAAACTCTAAAAAGATTTTCAAGCTATCTACAACTGAACTAGAGAATATCATAGAAAAATACACAAACAAAATCCAGAAATATGTGGATAAACTGACATAAAAGTCAGATTTTTTATTTACTAAACAAAAACCATGCCAAGAACTATCAGCGATTCAGAGAGATTAGTAACAGCTAAACTCAACAGAACAGAAACAGAATTGAAACAAACACAAGAGAAACTATCAAATGCCTATCAACAACTAAAAGCAATGAAAGTATATGTATGAGAGCTAAAAGAATCAAACAAGATGCTAGCTGCTCAAGTAAAGTATTTAGTTTCTAAACAAAATAGCCATGCCTAACTTCCAAAGATGAGACATCAAGTATTACTATCAAATCCACTGCCAAAGACAAAAAGCACTAGGTAATACACCACTAAGCTACTCTGCATTTGTGAATAGATTAAAAAGAATGAATCTCCACGATGCTATCTATACCCCAAGAGTAGAGTATCAAGTAAGAGCTGTAAACAAAACTCCAATACAAGATTTGATAAGAAGAAGACAAATAAACAATGAAGAGAATATTCAGATTTTAGATTTTAAATGTATGGAGATGGTAGAGAAAAGAAACTTTCAGAAGAAGAATAGGATACAGATTCCTAAACCAAAAAGAACTTTACTTCAGAAAATAATCTCATGGATAAAGAGGAAGTAATGAGATTACATGAAGAACTAAACGAGCTATCAGCCTTAGAAGAACAGAATTTAGAAAGGATGGTGGAGATAGCAAAGATTTTAAATGCTTATTATATGTGATGAAGAACTGCGAAAGATGCTGAAAAGAGTTCCCAACCAAATGACCAAAAAAATACTGCTTAGCTTGTAGTAAGATAATCTACAAAGAACAGCAAGAGACATGGAGAGCTACACATAAAAAATAATCAGACTTTTATATTATTGTTTACAATAAATCATGATATTACGACTATTACTAATCATTCTATGAAACATTATCTGAAATCTTATCTTCTTTTGGATCATGACTAGAATAGAAAAAAACTTGCAGGCAGAAGAAGAACTTAAAGAGCCTATCTTCGTATGAGAAGATGAGAATGGTAATTGAATTTATAAACTCCAATAGATGTTAATAGGACTAAACTGTAGAAAATTATTCAAAACCTGAAAGCTATCTGAAAGACAAGCATTTTTTGGTACTATTGTGAGCTATCAGATTCAGTGAGTAATTACTATGGAGAGGTACTTTAAAGAATGAGAAGAAAAACAAGTCTACGATTTGCTACGATATTTATTCTGGGAATATGAATATAAATGACAACCAATGACTGCTAGACAGATTTCTTATTTACTTTGAGTAGATCACACTACAGTAGATAGAGCTTTAGAAAGAATCAAGTATAGAATCAGACAATGAATGCACTTATAAAAATCCACCAAAAAATAAAAACTGTGTATAATGCATCTGCTACTGATAAGAGTAGTGTAGTTCTTCTTCATTGTTTAGTCTATTGGAATTGGGAGTTTAATCTCCCTTTTCTCAAATTCAGACTTTTTTCCACCAATTTTTAAAAACTGATTATAATGCCCACCGTTTATATAGAGACACTACATACATGAAAGAAGAACTAACTCCAAAACAAAAAATGTTCTGTCTAGAGTACTTAAAGACTTTCAATGCTACTGCTAGTTATAAGAAAGTGTACTGAGTAAGCCAAAAAACAGCTGAAGTAAATTGACCTAAACTACTAGGGAATACTAGAGTTTCAGAGTACCTATCAGAGAAAACTAGAAAGAAAGTAGAGAAAGCTGAAGTATGAGTAGATTATGTATTAGACAATTTACATCAGATAGTAGAAATCTGAATGTGAAGACAGCCAGTGAATATTAACTGACAAGAGAAAGAAGTCTTTGACTTAAAGAATGTAAACTCAGCTTTAGAGAAGCTCTGAAAGTATCATAAAATGTACACAGAGAAAATAGAGCAAGAATGAGATTTAAACATTAACATTGTATCTTATAAGACATGACAGAACTAACTATCCCTTATCATTTTATTCCTAGAGATTATCAGCTACCTATATTTGAAGCTATAGATAACTGAGTAAAGAGAATAATAATGGTGTGGCACAGAAGAGCATGAAAAGATAAAGCCTGCTTCAATATCATAGTGAAAAAAGCTATGGAAGAAGTCTGAATCTACTACTATGTGTTCCCTACTTATTCTCAGGGTAAAAAGGCAGCATGGGATGGAATAGATAAGGATGGATGGAAAACAATTAACCATATTCCATCACAGATCATTAAAAGGAAGAATGATACAGAGATGAAAGTGGAGCTAATTAACTGAAGTATAATTCAGATTATATGATCTGATAATGTAGACTCCATTGTCTGAACTAATCCTATCGGTATTGTGTTCTCTGAGTATTCATTACAGTCTCCTGCTGTATGGGATTTCCTAAGACCTATATTAGCAGAGAATGGATGATGGGCTATATTCAACTTTACTCCTAGATGAGATAATCATGCTAAAGAGTTATTAGATATGGCTAAAGAGAATAAAGATCGGATGGTATCAATTCAGACAGTAGATGATACAAAAGCGATAAGTAAGGAAGTATTAGAATCTGAAAGGCAAGAGATTATTCAGAAAAATGGTAGTGATGCTATCTTCCAACAAGAGTATTACTGTAGCTTTGATGCATGAATCAACGGCTCATTCTATGCAGAGATACTTACAGCATTAGAGAATGCAGGGAGAAGAACAACACTTCCATACGATCCAGCTTTAGATGTCTTTACTGTTTGGGACTTAGGGATAAATGACTCTACTGCTATACGATTTTGGCAGAGAATCTGAAAGGAAATCAGAGTTATAGATCATTATGAGAATAGCTGAGAATGATTATCTCACTATGTGGCTATTCTAAAGGAGAAACCTTATAGATATTGAACTATGCGACTTCCTCATGATGCTCAAGCTAGAAGCTTACAGACCTGAAAGACAGTAGAAGAGAAAATGTATGAGTATGGATTTAATGACATACAAATAGTTCCTAAGTTATCAGTATTAGACTGAATAAACAGTGTAAGAGCTATCCTACCTTATTGCTGGTTTGATAAAGAAAAGACTGAACGATGATGGAAATGTTTAAAGAACTACCACAAAGAACTAGATGAGAAGAGGCAGACTTTCAAATGACCTGAGCATGACTGGAGTTCTCACTCATCTGATGCCTTTAGGTATCTTGCAGTAGTGAATGAGCTTTACGATGGTACAAGCCAAAAGTGAAAGATTATAGATTCATGGTCTTAATTTAACTTAACATATTAGAGATGGTAAACAGTACAACTCAAAAAATGATACAGAAAATCAAAGGATGGACTTATGAAGAAATCCAGCAAAAAGTAGCTCAAGAGTATGATGCATGAGCTGAAGTTGCTATGAAGAAAAGACCTATCCTAAAAGACTATATCAACTCATACAATGTAAATTGAGAAAAGATGGAAGACTGAAAGACAGTCAGAAGTAAATCCCTGTATACTAACAGGAATCTTTTTATATCAAGTCTATATAAGAACAGACCTCTTGTAGAGATACAAGGAAGAAAAAGATGAGATGATGAATATGCTAAAACATGGAATAACTTACTAAAATTTGACTATGAAGAACTAGATGAAGACCAGATTTGTTATAAGAAAATAGAGGATGAAGTAGATTATGGAATTTATCTAGCAGTAGATGAATGATGGGATAAAGTAACAGAATCTCCTAGAAAAAGATTATACTCTCCTCTTTGTTGGATACCTGATCCATTCTTTGATATAGTGAAATGATTTAGCTTTCATGGATTTGAGCTAACTCTAACAGATGAAGAAATATCAGACTTATATAAGAATACTGAGCTAATGCTCACAGATAAAGAGCTTAAAGCTCTAAAAGAAAAAGTGAAGAATGATTATGATGCTAAACTTAGTGCATGGGCTGACTGATATGGTATAGATGATTTCTTCCCTACAGTAAAATCTCCACTAAAGGCTTATTCAGTTTATAGACACTTTACTAAATTCAATGGTAGATGGTATCTTACTGAATGGGCTAACGATAGAACTTTACTAATCAGATGTGAAGAGATAGAAGCTGTAAGAGGAGAAGAGAAAAAAGATCCAACACTTATTCCGTGTCCAGTAGTACATAGTTGGCTATTCCCTAAGAAATGAGATCCTTATGGATTATGTGTATGAGACTTAGCTAAAGATAATCAGGATTCAGAAGAAAGTATCATGAACTTACTGATAGATAAAGTGCATGAGGAAACATTTAGCTGAATAACTGTATATAATTCTGATGTAGTAGATGGTAAAGAACTAGCTCATAGGAAACTATGAAAGAGAAAATATGTACCATCTAAGTGAAATCTAGAGAATAGAAAGGTAATAGAGAATGTAAACACTCAGACATCATGAACTGGAGATGGATATAATCTAAAGAACATGATAGACCAGAAATCTACAAAAGAAGTCTGATTTGATGAGCAGAGTATTGGAGTATATTCAAGAACTATTACAGCCACTCAGAGTGAACTATTACAAGCTAATCAGAATGTAAGATTATCAACTATATTCAAGATATTCCTTTGGGGAGAAAAAAGATATTGGGATGTGCTTTGGTATAGAAGCTATCAAAAACATTTCAAGATGACTTCAGAGAAAAACATAACTCTGAATAACTGAATAGGAAGTGTAACATTTACAGTAATGGGTAAAGATTTGGATACTAAGAGAGATTTACACTTAGCATTCAAAACATTACTAGATAAAAAAGAACAGGATGAAGCTAATAAGAGTGCATTTATGGCAAGCTACCAACCACTAAGGCAAGCTGCTACACCATTTGGACAAATCCTACTAGATAAAGAATTTGGTACTGTAATGTGAATGGATCCTGAATTAGTGAACTCAATATACAAGTATCCACCTGAATATGAGAAAGCTATACTAGACTTAGAGTTATTAAATAATGATGAAGATGTATGAGATATAACAAACATGAATGAAGACCACAGTATATATATTCAGATTTATCAAAAAGCATTAGATACGAAAGCAAAAGCGAAAGCAATAATGAGGAGAAAACAAGCTTTAATATTGAGCTGACAACAAAATCAGCAAGCTATGATGTGAGCAATGACACAATGACAGGATGCGAGTACGAATCAGCTTGTAAGTAATTATATCTCACAGAATAACCAAGCAAATCAACAACCTTTAGCTTTATGACCTACTGCATGAAATGAAATCCCTACAACTGAATAAGCTAGATGAGTGAATAATAAAAGACTGACTAAGTAGTAAATTCCGAGAAATAATCAAGGAATATCTAGAAGAACAGAGAGAGTCTTTAACAACTGGCATTCTATCTCCAGTGAGTGAAGATAGGAGTAAGACCATCTACAATAAGAGAGACATGGATATAAAGGAACTAGAGCTAATAGATGAGTTCCTGAATATACCACAGTATCTCTTAACAAGGATCAGTAATCAAACTGATATATCGGTGGAGGATGACCACTAATCAACATCTTTTTATTTGGTAAACTAAACAACATGACCAAAATCGTTTATGATGATGGAAGAGAGGAAGACTTCAATGAAGCTGACTTTATCTCAAGAGCTGATCTTGATGAGAATTACATTTCTAAGGATGATGTAGCTGAAAACTATGTCACTAAGGAGCTGTATGACAAAAAGAAGAAGCAAGCTAAAGAGGCTTTTAAGCAGAAAGACTTAGCTGAAAAAGCTAGTGCTGAAGTAGACAAAGCTGAATTAGAGAAAACTATTGAGGAAAAAGTAAGTTTCAAAGCTAAACATGGATTTGAAGAGATCCCTGCAGAAATTCTACAAATTCGTGAAGCTAATCCTAACTTAACATGGGAACAAGCTTATAGAGTAGCTGATTATCATGAAGTCAGCAATGCTAATCCTAATCCATGAAGAGAAAGAGTAGGAGAAATTGAGAGAAAAGAAATCTCATACGATGAACTTGCAGAAATAGCTGAGAAGAATCCTGCAAAGTACGATGAAATCGCAAAAGGGATAGAAAGCTGAGCTATTAAGCAGATTTAAATCTTTAATTTAATTTAGCATGGCTAAAAAAACTGAACTAGAGGAGAACATAGAAGCAGTAGAAACTGAAGAAGTGGAAACTCCTAAAAAGTCTGAATGAAAAGTTTGGACTGAAGAAGAGCTTGCTGTATTACCTAGAGATGAATTTCAAAAGGTAGAAGCTGACATCAGGAATGGTAAAGCTACAGTAAAGCCAAGATTTGAGAACTAGACTAAACAACAGAGGGAGAAGAATTACTTATTTAATTCTTTTAAACCTATTTTAAAATGGCACAAGTAGATAAAGTTAGAACTATTTTGGAGGCAGAACTTCGCAGAAAATTATCTGACACTCCTAAAAAACCTTTCATGAGATTCGCTAACTACGAATTTGAGGGACAATTAAAGAAAGGATGAGATACTATTACAGTACCTGTATCTCCAAAAATTACTTTAACAGATGCTTCTGGAAATGGACAGCCAGCTACTATCAGAGCAAATTCTTTGGCTGCTATTACTGCATCTGATAGAACTATTACAAGTTCTGATTTGGTAATTAACAAATTACATCAATACAGAGAAAAATTCTCTGATCTAGAAGAAATCCAAACTCTATACTCTATCAAAGGAAATCGTATCAGAGACTTGGTAAATGGAATTGACACAGCTGTAGAAACTTCAATTATCACTATGTTGGATGCTTTCTTTGCTGCTACTGCTACTCAAACTACTACTATTGCTAGTATGTCTGTAAGTACAGTTGCTAAAGACATTATGTGACTTAGAACTATGCTTTCTAAGAAAGAAGTACCTATGGAAGATAGAATCTTGGTTGTATCTCCAGAAGTATCTGCTCTTATAGCACAAGCTGGAATCTTAGCTGGAACTGAAGTAGCTGCTGATGCTGCTGTAGAATGATGGTTAGGTAAATTCGCTGGATTCTCTATCTATGAATCTAACTTAATTACTCCAACTGGACAGTCTGCTCCTGCTGCTTACATTTATGCTTTCAGAGCTAAGAGTTACAACTATGTAAGACAATTAGTGAAAGCTAAAGTAACTGAAGCTGATGATGGATTATACTACAACATCTTAGGAGAAGTTGCACATGGAGGAAAAGTATTTGACCAAAATGCTGAACAACTTGTAAGGGCTTCTGTAACTGCTCTTGCTTAGTAGATAAAAGATGGGAGGATAACTCCTCCCCTCTTTAATAAATAGTCAGACTTTTAACTTATTATTTATTATTGAGCTAATGACAATTCAAAATCTATTGGAAGAAGCATACGAAGACACTAATACTTCTATCGCTAACTATCCATACACAAAGGGACTGAATAAGCTGAATGAAATCTATTCTGAGATGTACAGAATGATAGTAACTACTCAGGAAGACTATTTTTGGACTTATTGGACTACTGATATACAACAGTGAGCAAGAGAATATAAAGTAGAAAGAGAATGGACTACTCTGCTAGATGATAGCTGAAATCCTGTACTAGATGATGACTGAAATGAAATCAAAGTACCATGAATAGAGAAAGTAAAGAAAGTAATAATCTGGGCTGATGAAGAAAATAGTTATGAATTACCTGAATTATCAGACTTGGAAGAGAGTACATGAATGAAATGATGGAAGCTAAAGGATAATCATATATTCCTAAACTGGACTCCTGAGAAAGATATAGAATGAGGATTAGAGATACAATGAATACAGAATATAAATCCTGTAGAGCTAACAGATAATGAAGAGGATGTTATATTCCCATGACATTCAGACTTAAAGCAATTTCACAAAGTGCTAAAAGACTGATTAAGAGCTGAATTGTGGGAACATAAACAAGATTTTGAGAAAGCTGATAGATGTAAAGCTAGATATGAAGAATGACTAGAGAAAATGAAAAGATATATCTCTCAAAGAGTACAAAGTATTTATTATTCTGATGTACAAAACTAATGGCAATAGATAACTTGAATTATTATAGTGCTTGACTACCTGCTGGACAA
>Ga0310697_10000772_pt1 | contig 40904 bp, 61 predicted proteins | sample 172DNAGHGlowgp2_FD_203883 | JGI IMG/M metagenome (GOLD analysis project Ga0310697, IMG submission 203883) | Sheep rumen microbial communities from Palmerston North, Manawatu-Wanganui, New Zealand - 1728 DNA GHGlow gp2 (v2) (version 2) | ecosystem: Host-associated > Mammals > Digestive system >...
CTTCCCCTTCAATACAGTTCAGCATTGACAGGGGGGATTGTCAGATCATTGATCCACTGTGTAATCTGTCAAAAATATTCTGAAACTTTAGTGTCAATCACACTGATACTTCTGAAACCAATCAGTGATGTATTCATACCACTTCAATCTGTTGTCACCATCATCAAACCTGTTACGCACACGCGCCATGCATTCTTCTTTTGTTGCATCAATGAAGATCAGATCATCCGCACCAACACGCGCTTTCATTCTTTCCCTGTCACCTTTCAGCGCACCACCAACAATGATATATGCATTGTGCCATCTGCCTGATCTGTATTTGATGATGTCATACATCTTGTCACGCAGATCAAACACCACACTGCGCAGTGCATCTGGTTTGTCATATCTGTCATTGATGCTGATCATCTGCCAGATGGAATCCATATCAACAATCAGATCATCCTTTGTTGCCACATCCTTCACCCATGTTGATTTCCCTGAACATGGTGAACCATAGACTATGTACACATGTTTCTGTACTGGCTGATGAATGCCGCCTTTGCTTGTCTTGTTGAATCCGAATCTTTCATGTCGCAAATTATGGCATTTGAAGTGAAGTATTTCAATGTTATCTTCATTCATTGAAATGTTATGATCAAGAACATTCAAATCATTTAATTCAATTTTATGATGCAAAACAATATCATATTTCTTCAAGATCGGTTTGCCGCATTCTTCACAATAAACAAAACCATCATCATGTGTTCTTTTATCTATAACAATTTTGCGGAATCTTTCCCATTCTCTGCTTGTATAGAATGATTGCCTGTCTTTGAATCCCATCATGCCACCTCACTGTCTGAATACTTCCAATGATAACCGCCTGCTGATTTCCTTTGTCCTCTGCAACATTTTACTATGCTTGCATAATTCACACCTGTTTCTGCTTGCGCTTCTGTTGTAGCATTAAAAGTCTTTATATAATTATCATTCACATCAAGCATGTCAACAGCTTTTGATCTTACACTTTTGCCGCCAACATATTTTCCTTTTGCTTTCCCTTTTAATGCTTTACTAATCTTTTGTTTGTGTGCATCTGATAAATGTTTGCCTATGCACCAATATGGTGTTCTTCCTTTTTCTGCATTACTTATATTCATTTTATGTTCCTCTGAAAGCTTTTTGCCTTTCTGCATTTCACTCAATTTCTTTTTTGTTTCGTCAGTATGAAAACATCCTTCATGTGATTCACCACCAGATGATTGATTGTATCCATACATTCTGTCATTACTGTGATATAAAGCAATCAATTCAATTTCCTTCTGTTCAGCTTCTTCTTTCGTCAGATCAGTGAACAGAATTTCATGTTTGATGTTGTTCCATCCATATTTCTGAATGGCACTGGTGAAATGCGCATTGTGTTTATATCCTTTACCATTACACCATCGCTGTTCTGCTTGTCTTGATGTGATCCCAATATATACTTTTTTACTTGGTGTTGTATGCTTGTATACTATGTATTTCATACTTATATTTTACCATATTTTGTCACAATATAGTGCATACAAAAAGAAGCGCACATTGCTGTGCGCCCTTTCTTTATTTCTTTTCTTCTTTTCTTTCCACTGCTTGTTTAGCTTCTTTGATATTGTTTGTGCCTGATTCACGCGGCTTTTCCTGTTGTTTGTTTGGCATTTGATCACCACCTTTCAGTGCTGATTGTTTTAATTGATCCTTAATTCAGCAATCAATGGCAAATGATCAATTTTATCACCAATTGGATCAGTCAGTTTTGATGTATCCGCATATACATTTTCAATTTGAATATTTGCTGATGTCACAATTTGATCAGTAAATTTGCCGCCTGTTGTGCTTGATGTTCCAAAATATGTGCGTATCCATCCAACAACACAATTTCCAACATGATAACCTGCATCAATAAACCGCTTGACACTGTTCTGATATTGATTTCCTGTTGTTTCTTCAACTGCCAGATCAATGTTAAAATCACCTGCTAAAATGAAGTATTCCATATCAGCAACAGCCGCAAGCAATTCAGTGACATTGATTCTTTGATAATCAATTTGAAAATCATTGTGTGTATTGATCACATTGATTGTTTTTCCACCAATTGTGATTTTTGCTGTTTCAAATGATGGATAACTTGACCTATTTGCAGAAAATGCGTGTGTCGCATAGTCTAATAATTCATGATCTTTGGCACAGATTGAATGTCCAATATATCCTGTTGGTGTTGTGACTTCTTGATTATTGAAAAAATCATCAATGAAATCTGTTGTTGCATATGATCCATCATCACACCATTGATCCAAATATTCCTGCAAAAATAGAATATCAACTGGATTGTTTTCAAATATGCCATGTTGTAAATCATAATATACAGATTTCTTTTCTGTTGGCACTTTGTTACTGTTACCAATATACCATTGACCAACATTGTATGACATGATTTTCAAAACATGACCATGTGAAAATACATTATTGCCTGAAATGTCATATGCTTGTTCAGATTGATTTCCATTCAAAGAATATACTGCATTTATCTGATTTCCGCTTTTATCATATATCATATGGCATATTCCTTTATGAATTTACTTCAGATATGTTGCTTTTTCCATAATATGGTGTGTTGATGCCGGCAAACCAAATTTGACCTGATGTATAGTCATACATGTATGCATCATCAAGATGTCTATCATCCACAGAAAATTTGATTTGGTTGTATGGTTTCACATTCCAACTTTTTTCTGAATATTCAGCCAATGTTCCAGAAGCCAATTGCGCCCATCTGCCTGCACTTGAATTTTCATATTCGGAAACATAATTCACATATGTTCCATTAAGATAAATTTGCAGATTGCCTGCATGACCAACATAACCAAATGAAACAGGAATAATGCCGGCAGGATGCAAAACTGTTGTCGGCTCATCCAAATCATATGTAATAGTGATACCACCATGTGATCTTGATGCTGTTGAATTATTGCCTGAAAGGACATATCCTTCTGTTTCAATTTCAGCGGTTGTGTCAGTAACTGCTTCAGATACTGTCACATTAAATGTTGCAGTCTTTCCACCATATGACACAGTGATTGTGCTTGTACCTTCTGCAAGTGTTCCTGACAGCGTGTAATCTGTACTTGGTACAATTGCAGTGCTTGCATCTGAATATAATGCAGTGACCACCAGATCAGATTTCAAACTGTCAAGTGTTGCATCATCATAAACAGTACCACTTTGTGTGTAAACTGCGGAAATAGAAGACAGAACACGTTCTGTGACCGTCACATTGAATGTTGTTGATTTGCCGCCATATGTGACAGTGATTGTTGATGTTCCTGCTTTCAGTGTACCGCTTAACACATAATCATAAATTGTTTCATGTGTTGAATCAGTGTAATTTGCAACAACAGTCAAATACTGTTCAAGAACATCAAGTGAATCTGTGTCATAAATGACATTTGCACCCTGATTGAATGTGGCACTGATTGATGCAAGATTTGATGGTGGATATAATGCATTTTCAAGATCATCATAATAATCTTGTCCATCATCATCAATCCATGCAACATGCGCAAAACAAGCCAATAATGCCTGTTTTACATCTTCAGTCATACCGCTTTTTTTATTGATCAGTGCAACTGTATCACTTGCCAATTTTGCCACTGTGATGCTTTCATCTTCAACTGTTGTTGTGGCTTCTGGATGATTATCAAGCCAATCTGCAACAGCATCATTTGTTTGTTCCTGTGTTGGCGCGCCTGCATTTGACCAAACAGCACCATCTGCTGTTTTTGAAAGTACCTGACCAACAGCACCTGCGGCAGGATATGCAATTTTTTGTGCCAGTGCCGCTGTGACAACTTTATTCTGAACCGCTTTTTCACTGTCTGCTTTCAATGCATCATCATGGCTGATTGTCTGATAAAACTGTTTTTCAAGTTCATTCACTTGCGCCAGAACAGGATCATTCCAGTATTCCATGATGATATTGTCTACATTGGCATTTGTTGACCAAATATTGCTGATTGAATCAGGCAGTGTTGGCATTGTTGATCCATTGTATGTCATGGAATTGAACACATTGTTTGCAAATGCTGATGCTGAATCAGCCAGTTCCAACATTGGATATACCCATTCATCAACATTGACACCGCTGTTTGTGATCTGTACTGATCCGATTGCAGATGTGACTTTTTTGCCAATGCTGAAAGTGTATGGTGTTGAATTTGAAACAATATAGTCTGTGGTGTTGTCTTCATAGTTCAAAATCAACTGAACATATAATACACCGCCAGATTTTTTGCCGCTTGACAGTGTGTATGTTTCACCTTCCACAAACATACTTGCAGGAAGCGCAACCTGCGCTGATGCATATGTGCCTGTTGTTGTACCTGTTGCATGGATGCTTCCATCAACTGTTTTGTCAAATGTAACACCTTTGTTGACAGTCTGATCAGCAAGCAGATCAATTCTGAACAGATTTTTGTTTGTAATGCAGATCACAGCACTGTTGATTGGTGAAGCATTTGAATCAAGCAATTGCAGTGATTTCACTGCTTCATTTGGCACTGCATCAGTGACATGAACAATTGTACCAGAAGCAGTTTCTGTTGTTGTACTGCTTCCACCTTCAATGGTCATTTCCACTGGCTGTGATCCATCATATTCAGTACCATTGATGTTCAGTTTATAGGGATTTGCCAGTTTCAATGCCTGCACTTCTGCCTTTGTGTAATAATTTGAAAGATCAATTGTGCCTGCATCTTCAATTGCTTTCAGTATGTATTCAATGATGTCAGCATTCTGCTGAACCACTGCTTCTGTTGTTTCCAGACCTTCCAAAACAGGCAGATTGTACACTGTTGTGTTGAATTCCTGAATCACATTCTGGCTGTTGTCAAACTTCTTTAGACAAACAATGAATTTTGTGTTTCCCTTGTATGCGCAGGCATTTCTGCCAACCAACCATGTGAAGTTCATCAGTGATGGATCATCACCATCAATTTCAAGATCATCAACAATGTAAATGTCACCAATACCATTTGCATTCATGTAATTGATCCGCACTTGAAACTGTGACAGATCAAAACCGCAATATTCTTTTGGCATCTGAAATGGTATTTTGTTGACATCATCATCAGATTCAACACCAAGAAGAACAATGCTTGATGGAATCTGCATGGTGCGCAAATTATCATTGATTATGATTGTGTCATTTGCCATATTTTCACCCCTTTACACACTTTCTTTCCATGTGCCGCTTACTTTTACCCACACGCGCTTTGCGCGTTTCCATGAACCGCTTACTTTTACCCATGTACTGCCTTTTTTCCAAGCACCACTGACTTTGGCTTTCATAACACCTGATATGTACAGTGTGTTTGATTCTTTCCATGCAGAAGCCAGTGTTCCATTCATAGCGCGTACACGATATTTCACCGCATTTCCTGCGCCATTGATGTTGATGTCTGTGGCTGTGAATGAATCTGTTTTGCTTCCTGAAGTGGCTGTGCTTGTCACATTACCTGCTGACCATTCTTTCCATCCACTGTTGCCGCGTGAATACTGGATTTGATAACCAGTGATTACACCAGAAGCACCAGACCACTTGATTGTGACTGTATCACCTAATCCAACATAATTGCCATGACCTGCTGTGATTGACACCGCTGTTGGCGCATTTGGATTTCTGGCAATTTTGTCAAGCGTGAATGTTTTTGATCCAGAACAGTTCACAGCAACTGTATAAATACCTGCTTCAATAGAAACTTTGAATGACTTTGAACCATCATTGTTGTGTGTCAGTGTCTTTGAACCAGATGCAATTGTTGTTGCACCATTGCCATACATTTTGATTCTGGTGCTTGATGAATAAACTGTTGAACCGTCAATGACAACCTTGAAATTGCCCGACATCCACCATTCATTTGACTTTCTGCCATATGATTTCAGTGTCCATTTGATGGTGCTTTGATTTTTGCCAACATTTTGTGTTGCTGACCATGTTAATTTGATACCAACTGAATCATATGTACTGGATGATACTGAACCGCTTAATGCCATTTAATCACCACCAATCAATATTCAATCCAGATGTCACCATTTGCACCGCCTGATGGCGCATTGTCACTGACTGTGATTGTCTTCTGCTTTCCATTCAAATTTGTGTTGATTGTGGTGATGTTGTTCTGGATGGTGCTGATGTTGCTGTTTGCAGTTTCCAATGACTGATTCACATTGTTCATCTGCGCATCAATTTCATCAGCAGAATATGCTTTTTCAAAGCCTTTGTCTTCACCTATTACATAATAAGGCATACTTTTTCACCTCACTTCACCCTGATCTTCTGACCTGCATATATCAGATTTGGATTCTTCAAATTGTTCAATGCTTTCAGCCTTTGCCATGTTGTGTTGTATTTTGCCGCAATTCCTGACAATGTATCACCGCGCTTGACTGTGTAATACACTGGTTGTGGCTTCTGTGCGCTTCCAGATGCCTTCTGATCAACAATCTTCTGCACCGCAGTGTATCTGTCACCAAGTGCCTTTTTGCGTGCTTCACCATTGCCAAATGTGCCTTTCAGCACCATGTCTGCCAATTGTGCATCAGTGTATTTTGACAGATCATTGCCAGATGTGGATGCTGTCAGATTCAGCGGCAGTCTTAACACTTCAAACCGCACATATGATCCAAACAATGGTGAATCACCAAGTTTACCTGTCACATTGCATCCGCGTGTTTTTGTGAATCTGGCTGATCCACCATCAAAGATGGTATATGTGCCTTTTGCTTTGTTCACATCAACAACCACACAACAATGCGCATATGTGAATCCTGATCCTTTTTTGTGGAATCCAATGATGTCACCAATCTGGAAGTCAGCAGAATTCTTCATGTTGGTGATCTTCTTTGCACCGCGTTTTCTGTAATATTTGTGATAATCTTTATCACCATAAAATTCAACTTCCACATTTTCACCATCAGCAGGAATCAGACCTGCTTTCTTGAAAAGATATGTGGCTGACCATCCGCAGTTTGTCATCATGCCGCCTTTGGTGCTTCCAGAACAAATCTGATCAATGCTGACTTTGAAGCCATTTTTGTTTGTGTCACCGTCAAAGAATTGCTTCAGATTCACTGACTTGTTATAGAAAGCATCATCAGCATATGTGCCAGAAGATGAACCCCATACTTTTTTGCCATTCACATCTGTGTAATTGAAGCCATACATGGTCATCATTCCAAAGACATAATCAGCACATTCTTGGAATTCCTGAATGGTCTTTGCTGTGAAATCAACCTTTGCTGTGGCATTGTGCTTTGCGTGCTTTTTAAATACACCACCTAAAGATTCAACATAAGCAGTATAACCACCTTTGCTTTTGAACACCGCAGTGAAGTCTTTATATGTGAAATCATACCTGTGCGCATTGACAATGTTGTTTGTGTCTGGCTGTGTGAATGGCAGTTTTGGCGCGTATGTGCCTTTCTGCGGCTTTGCATACTTCTGATCAACCAGTTTCTGAACCGCTTCATATCTGTTGCCAAGTGCGGCTTTTCTGTCATTCCCATTGCCAAATTCACCTTTCATGACTTTTTCAGCCAGTTCTGCATCAGTAAACTTTGACAGATCAACTGCTGTTTCAGCAACATATGGATTGTAAATGAATCCCTGAAAGATCAGACCATTGTGATCATATTTGCCTTCTGTATATGTTGACAGAAACCATCTTGTGCCGCCATACGCGGATTGACTGACTGTGATTTTGTTGCCTTCAATCTTTTCCACCACTGCCACATGTCCTGCGCCATCTGAACCATTATTGGCTTGACCTCTGCGCCAACACAGCACTGCGCCAAGTTTTGGCTTTGATCCGCGTTTGTAACCATCAGAAGTGTACCCATACCAGTTTTCAGCATTGGCGCGTGAAAGTGTGCATGATGTCTTTCCTGCTTCTTCCATGAATCTGCCATACGCATATCCAACACAGTTTGGAAGACATGAACCAGTGCTTTTGTTGATAATGATGCACTTGTTGTATCCACCATTGGCTGTGCTGATGTAATACTTGTTTGTGCCGCTTGGTGCGGTCAATCTTGGTGTAAATGCCATTACCAGTTCTCACTTTCTATATTTTCTTTTTTCCATTCAAATTCTTCTTTTTTCAACTTCAGTGCGGCAGGATCAGATGTCCATCCATTTTCTTGATCCCAATGCCGCAGAAGCATCATTGCTGATGTTGGATCAGGAAGCGCGGCTTTTGTCAATGTTTCCTTTTTCCAGTTTCCATCACTGTCTTCAATCAGTTTTGATTCAGTGTATGTGAAGCCAATTGCGCGTTTGTACAGTGCGGCTTTGATGGCTTCCACTGGTGCTTTCCTGCCTTTTTTGATTAAGGCATTTAATTCACTATATTGCTTCTTATATCTGCCAAAAACCTTCTGATTCACACCAAGTTTTTCTGCAATTTCCTTTTCTGTCGCACCGATCTGAAGCCATTCAAGGATTTCATCAAAGCGCGGCTTCACATGTGTGTTATATTTATTTGGTCTGCCTGCCATGCATTTCACTTCACCTTCACTTCCAGATCACTGATCCGCTTTTCATGGTTGTCCAGTCTTTCATCTGTTTTGTCATACCGCTTCACTATTTCATCAAGCCTGCGGCAGAATTCATCCAGTTTGAAATTCACCTTCACAAACTCTTCTTTCATGGAAGCGCGCCTTTCAACTTCTGCTTCAATGTCTTCTTTCTGCCGCTTTTTACTGCCGCCAAATGTTGAAATCAATGTGCAAGCCAGTGACACAATGGAAATAATCAGTGCAATTGATACACTGTCATTCATAGTCATCAAAATCACCTTCTGATGTTTCTACTTCTGGCAGTCCTGCAATGGATGTGATCAATGAATAAATACCTGCCACAACAGACACAGAAGCCACATATGACCATGCCACTTCTTCAATAGCAAGACCAACAGTGAACATACCAAGCGCAGTCTGCGCCATTGTCTTGATTGCGCGGATCAGTGCCGCTTTGAACCATTTTGACCAATATTGTTTGTCTTTCATAATTTTCACCTCACTTTTACATCATATATTTTATTACCATATTTTTACAGATGGAATACACCACAATGAAACAGAAAAAGCATCCTGACCACTAAAGATCAGAATGCTTCTTTTCATGGCTTGATGAATAGCTGTACCCATTCAGTGCCATATTGACCGCCACGATAAAAACCAACACCAATCTGTGTGTAATTCTTGTTCAGAATGTTGGCTTTGTGACCGCTTGAATTCATCCAGCTGTTCATGACTTCTTCAGCTGATTTTTGACCTGCGGCAATATTTTCACCAGCATATGAAAATGACACACCAAACTGTTTCAACATGTCAAATGGTGATCCATATGTTGGTGACTGATGGCTGAAATATCCTTTGTCAGCCATGTCTTTTGCTTTTGTGTATGCAATGTCAGTCAGCTTCTTTGTCAATGTCAGCGGCTGAAGACCAGCTTTGGACCGTTCCTGATTCACAAGTTTCAGCACCGCTTCAGCCTGTGTCATTTCAGCCTGTCTTTCATCAGTTTTCTGTGCATCACTATCACCTGTGCCAGATTGATTTGTTGATGTTCCAGTGCTTCCATCAGGCAGTTCCACTTCATCATTTGGATGAATCAGATGTTGATTTTTGAAATGCTTGTTCAATTCAAGTACATCTTTGAAAAGAACATTGTATCTTTTAGCAATGCGCCACATACTGTCACCGCGCTGAACATCACAGTGCTGTGCAGAAGCTGGCATTGCAAGACCAGTGGCAAGTATCGTCAAGGACAGCAGGAAAAACAATGTCTTTTTCATGATTTTATTATGCACAAAAAAGAAGCCACACATGCATGATGTGTGACTTGAAAGAAAGACAGCAAGATGAATAATCCTAATATCACTATATTCATATGTTTGAAAATTGTGCTATAATTTAATTGCCTTTAAGTGCTGGCAGTGCATCTTAAAACCTCCTAAGCGATAGGAAAAACACCACCTTGAGCAAGTGGTGTTTTTCCTTTTATAAAAATTTTTGAAAAATAAAAAACAGCCGCTTTTGGCTGTTCATTGAAATTCATATTTGGCATATTCATTTCCAAGCACTGTGATCACCAAATCACCCCACTTTGTACTGTAATATACTTTGCGTTTGAATTCCCTTCCATCAATGCTGACCACCACTGACTGACCTTCAAGGAATTCACCATCAATAATCCGCTTATCAATCACTGGAACAGCACTGCCAACACCAGACATGTCTTTTCTGATCAGTTCTTTGATATATCCCTGTCTATTATCCATAGCATCCAGATGTGCCAAAATGTCAGCATCTGTCTTTTTATTCAGTTTCATCTGGATCAGCCGCGTGTTGTTCTTGTCATATTTGGCTGATGCCCTGATCTTTGCTTCACTTGATTTTTTCATGTTCATCATCACCTTTCCATGTCAGTATATACTATCTGTTTTTATCGGTCAATACTGACTTTCTGTGGTCAAATAATCTGATAATACAATCATTCCAGTGTTCTGCTTTTGTCCATTTCAGCATACAAACCTGACTGAATGTGAACACACAATGTTTGCAGTTTGGATGATCCGCGCAATACTGGCTGATCAGTCTTGCCGCTTCCACAGCTTTTTCATCTTTTTCAATGTTTATGGCTTCCATGATAATTCCTTTCCATGTCATCATCTGCATCACTGGCAACAACAGCACAGCACCACAGCATGATGATGAATAACAATAACATTATCAAGCAGAAAATGATCCCCATGTTGATGACTGCCTTTCTATTTGCTTTTCAATTTCTTCATGCGTTTTTTCAATGATGTATTGCCATACATTTTCAACATTTGCGCAGAATTCATGAAGATCAGCTTCACTGATATTTGATCTTCTGCATGCATCAGCAAACATCAACAATTCTTTTGCTGAATAACCGCAGAATGTACTTTTTTCAAAACGCTTCTGAAATTCAGTTTTTGGATCATCACGCTTCAATGCTTCAATTGCCATGTCGCGTGCTTCATGTTCATATGACCAATCATCACCAAGCACCTTCCATTCACTTTCAAATGCGTCAAACGCGTTTTCTACCTGCTGAATTGCTTCTTCTTTTGTCATTCTCTTTCCCCTTTGATGCAGTAACCGATCTGATCATAATGCCAGCACCATGCAAAAGTGTGATGCATGGCGCGGTCTGGATGTGTCATTGGATTCCATTTGCATTCTTCACATGGAACAACCTTGACATATCCAAGTGCCTTCAGATGTTCAAAAAAATGTTCTGTTTCCTTTTCAAATTCAGTCATGATCTTTCCTTTCAATTCTTATATTTGAAGTGTTGGCATCCCTAAAATAAACCAGAATGCAATCATCATGTACTTCAATTTCATCAACACTGTGACACATCAAAAGTTCATCCACTTCACTGCAATATATGCATAATAAACTAATCATTTTACCAACTGTCATGATTCTTTCCTTTCTATAATTTCTCCACCGCAATTCGGACAAAATTTGAATTCATATTCATAAACGTATGTATCACCATCATTCAGTTCATATGAATCCCAATCCTTCAAACGTATCCCACAACGTGAGCAGATAAATTCATCAGACGGAAATGAATCGGCAATGTTTGTGACATAATTATCAAAGTCTTTTAATTTTTTGTACGGCTTTTTATATCCTGCTGAATATCCTGCTCTATAACCTCTTTTATACTCTGCTGAATGTTCCATTCTCTTCTTTCCTCACCCAAACTTTGCACAGTCTTCTTCATATGTGTCCATTTCTACTGCTTCTGTGCAATAGAATGTTTCTTTTGTCATGATCCCAAGCACTGGACATTTGCGCCATTCAATGCCATCAGGATCATGCATTGCAATCTGCTTTTTCCAGTGATCACACTGTTTGCACTTGATCACATCATCATTCATGCTGTTTCCTTTCTTTATCATTTCATTCCATTTCTTTTTCTGTTTGTATTCATCCAGTTTTCTTTCAATGGTGCTTATAAGCACAAGAATGAACACAATAGTGTTCATCAGTTTCATGGCATCAGTCTTTCTTCTGCTGTCACTGGATTCAGTTTGATTGATTCCTGAACCACTGCATAGAACAGTGTTGTCAGGATGATCAGCGCACCAAGCAGTGCGGTCAAAATGGTTTTAATGATTTTCATGTTCTGTTCCTTTCAAGATCAGTGTTTTTTGTGTGGTTATCGCTTCCACATCTTCTGGATTACTTCAGATGATTTCCATCTTCATCATAATCAATGTTCATTGGTAACATGTTATACATGCCTGCCATCAACACCATGATGTCACCATCACCTTTGTGATCTTCAACTTCAATGATGCTGAATCTGCACTGAATTGTGTTTGGAATGGTCAACATATCCCTTGTCATGTCATTGTCTTTCCATGTTCCAAGCATAATGTGCAGTGCTTCTTCATAGGTGATTTCATTTCTGGAATGATCCAGTTTATCTTGTCTGAAATACTTCAGCATGGTTTCACCTCAATGGACAATTTCTGCCTGAATCACAACATGTGCATGATCATCACGTTCATCATTTGTTCTGATCCGCGTAACCAATGCATGGATGCAATCATAATTCATTTCATCCTTGCAATCCTTCACTGTCTGCATTCCATCACGCTGTGTGTCACCATAATACACACCGTATGCGTAAAGCATCACGCACACTTTGTCAGTTTCATTCATAATGTCCAGAATGTCACTGACCAAAATTGGTTTCTTTTTTGCCATAAATTTTCAAAGACCTTTCCTTTCATCTGACCACCTTTGGTCAAGTATAGTCTATCAGTAATCACTGATATTTGCAAGCGTTTTCAGTGTTTTCACATAATTTCACACAATCATCACATAATTTTCCCACAATTTATTTGCTATAATATCAGCAGATGGTCAGTGTGCAGTGAACACCCATTGTATTATTTCCTTTCATCTTATTGAAAAAAGGCAGTGCATCCGCACCACCTTTTTTCATTTCTGTAATATTTCATTCAGCACATCTTCTGGAAACAGTTCACTTGCCAGTATCTTCACCAGTTTGTTTCTTTTCTTGCTGATGGTCTGATACTTGCAATCATATATTTCACTGATTTCTACAATGGACAATCCATCAAAGTATCTTGAAGCAATCACATCACAGTATTCATCATCCTTGATCTTTTCAAAAGCCTGTTCAATGCGCTTCCTTTCTGGATGATCATCTGGCAGTTTAGGATACAGCCGCAACAGTTCTTCAGTCTTTTTGAAACTGTTGCTGAAGACATATGTGATCCTGCCTGATTCTTTCAGTTTGTTCAATGTTTTCAGTGCCGCTTGATCTGCCGCCTTCTGAATAATCCGTTCCAGTTCATCATTGGTCATTGTGTGAATCAATAGTTTTGCTTCTGCCATTCTGATCACCTGCTTTCTTTACAAATACCCTTGTTGACTTTCTTTCAATGTTCATCACCTTGATGTCATATCCAAAATATGCTTTCACTTGCTTGCTGAATTCAATATGGCTGATTGGCTTCATTGCGTTTTCAATGCAGAATTCATTGTATCTTCTGTAACACTTCTTTGTGGATTCATTCAGCATACTGTCACCCATTTCATCAAAGAACAGTGTGATTGGATTCAGTGATTCAGCATATTCAGCCAGTTCTTCTTCTGATCCTTTTGTACTGGTAAAGCCTTGTGCATTCAATACACGCTTCAAGCCTTCAATACCGATCCGCACCAAGTATTCCATGCATTCCTGACTGCGCAATTGATACTTGATGAATGGCGAAAAGCCTGCTGTGCCTTTGTTGAAACTGGCATTGAATGGCACAATGATCAACCTGTCAAGAATTGCATCAGAATCCCTTCCCCTTCCCAATCTTGGAATGGTGTTGCCACTGAAGATCAGTTTGCAATATGGATTGAATTCAATTGGTGCGGCAAACTTCACATTGGCATTCATCCTGTCACCAGACACCACTTTTTTGAAGATGCCTGCACTTGGTATGAATTCATCTTCAATGTCATCACCCAAGTTTGCCAGTTTACCAAACAAGCCTGCCGCCTTGTATTCATGTGAAAGATCATTCAGATCAAGTGATGCAATGTTGTCTTCACCAAGCAGAAATGCAATCATATCAATATATGTGGATTTTCCATTGTGCCTTTTGCCTTTCAGCATGAATGCTTTGCGCAATTCATTTCTGCGATAGAATGTGTATCCAATCACTTCTTCAAGCAATAGCCGCACACTGTGATCACCACAAGCAAGCCTGTTCAGCACATCATCAACCAGTTCACTGTATGCATCTGGATTGTAATTCCATTCAATCTTGTTGGTCATCACCTTGTCAGCACTGAATGCTTCCAGTTCATCTGTTGCAACATCATATATACCATTCTTGAAAGCAATGAAGTTTGCACTGCATACTGGTGTGTTTTGTTCTATTTTGGCAATCATATATGAAAGCACTTCTTTTCTTTGATTCTGCTTCAGATTTGGAATGTGCTTGATCATCAGACCATCAATGTTGGCAGGAACATATACACCATTCTTGAAATAATGAAGCACACTGCCAATCTTGATGATGTGATATTCACTGATCAGGAATTCACCAAACTTGTCATGCAGAAATGTCTTACCATCATAGAAAATTGGTTTCTGAAATGCTTCATCCCTTGTCACAGTGTCCAGTTCCTTTTCTGACAGCGGCTTTTTCAGCACAAACTGATTGATGATCTGGATACATTCACGCGCTTCATCTTTACTGAATCCGCTTGACTGCAATGTCAGAATATAATTGAACAATGCTTGATTCCTGCCATCACCTTCAGCCATGTCAATGAAATCTGCTTTTGCTGTCACTGGCAACAACCACTTTGGCACAGCATCATATTCTTCATCATCATAAATGTCATATATGATTGATCTTTCTTTGCCTTTGTACTTCAGAACAGAATATGATGTGCGGCTTCCAAGTTTGATGTCAGATTTCAGACCACATGCCAATTGACAGCCTGTGTGGTTTCTCTGAATTCTTTCTTCATTCCTGAACAGAAAGTGCTTGCCGCGTGTGGTTTCATATACGCGGCAGGCACACTGTTTTGCTTCAATGATCCGCATCAGTATTTCAGACATTTCATGATCATCCACATCAATCAGCACCGTGTTGTCATTCAGTATTCCTGCATATTCATCACGCTTGCTGACATCACGCAGTGTCAACAGTTCTTCAGATGATTTCCCTTTGAATGGCATTGTGCATTGTTTGTTCTTTGTTGTCACATACCCTTTGAATAATTGGTACATATTCATTCACCTTTACATGCCAAACTGCTTCAACCTGTTTTTTGCCATGTCCACATAGTATTTTCTGTCAAGTTTGTCTGGCACTGTCTTTCCATTTACAGAATCATTGTATATGAAACAATGTTCTGGTGTGTTTGCAAATTTTTCAATTGCTTCTTTTTCTTTTTTCCATTTCACTTTTCCAATGAATGTGTCATTCTGATCCTTACTGGCAAATACTCTGAATGTCTTATCTTGCAGTTTCTGACCATTATGCCATCCGCATATATACTTGCTTGACACCTTCACAATCTTCTGGAATTGCTTCATATCATTGCACTGCATGATGGTCTGTTCCACTGGAATATTCTTTGTCATGGCATCAACCAGTGCTGTGTTTATGATTGGCAAGTCATTGTCAAGTTCATTCAGTTCCTTCACATATGTGCCTTTTCTTTCAAGTTTGCCATCCCTGAATCTGAAGATGTAATTGTTCACATCCTTCTGCCAAATCTCTGATATAACATCAAAGCCAAGTTTCATTTTTGTTCTGGTTTCCCATTCATAACAAATATCATCCACTGCATCAAATGCTTCATCTGTGTCTGGAATCTGGATGATCAGACCATCTGTGTTTGACTGGATCAGATCACAGTGACCTTCCAGATGTTCAAGCAGATCAAGCAGAAGCAATTGACCATTCACACACACTTCATTTGCGCGCCTTGGATCATATGCGGCAGAATACTTGTCTTTGCTGATGCCAAATGTGGCATTCAGAATGATCTTATATGGTGCTTGTTCACGTTTCTTGCCTGCCTTCTTCAGTTCAACACGCTTTGCATATATCTGTTCATACACCTTTTTATCAGCAACATTTCTTGAAAGCATGTCATAATTGATCATAATTGATGGATAAAAAGAAGTGACATCCACATGCAGAATCAATCCTTTTGTATGTACTGGCGCATCTGGCGCACCATGTGATCCACCCCAACCAAACACATGTGGCACACCGCACACTTCTGTTTCAAGATATGCATCATAATCTTGCACTGTTCTTTGCAATTCATACCAGTCAACAATGTGCTTGTACTTTTTGATGTCCAGTGTGTCAATGATGGAATAATCCCATTCATCAAACCAGTCTTTTCTGACACATCCAATTGCCATTGCTGACAATTGTGCCTGTGTTCTGCTGATGCTTTTCATTGGCAGTTTGAATGTCTTTATCAGTGACATGTGTGCATCAAAGTCTGCCTTGTTCCTGATGAACACTTCCATTGTCTGTTCCACATCATGCTTGCAGTATTTGATGGTTTCAAGCATTTCATCATCTGTCAGTTTCCTGTCAATGTTGAATGGCACACTGGTTTCACGCATGTCATTTCCAAGATAGCCTTCACATGTCTTCAATCCATACCGCTTTGGATGCATACAGTCATAATTGTACAATTGCAATCTGTTGAATTCAGATGAATATTCCCATCCCTTCCTGTCTTGATTGATGATCCAGTCATTGATGTCATATGGATCAAAACCAAGCAGAATGCCTTTCAGAATATAAGTGTCATATGATCTGGAATTGTAACCGCACCAGATGTCATCCTTGTGCTGTTCATAGAACAATTCAAGACCTGCTTTGTTGTTATATATCACAGTCCATTTTCTTTCTATCGGATCACATACGCAAACAAGCCAGTCATATTTGAACACTTCAAAATCATAAAAAAGAATCATGTTCACCACCATATGGAAACACATCTTCATATTGATTGAGCAGCGCAACAAATATTTCTTCAAGTACATCAACCACAATGCTGTTTCCTGCCATTTTATAAATTTGTGTATTGGATATTCCATTTTTAATCAGAACATCACAATCTTCATCATCAAATCCCATCAGCCTAAAACATTCTTTTGGTATTAGTTTTCTGATCCTTAATGGTGGATCATTTACAACCACACCATTTGAATCATTACACAACAATGTCATTGCCAACTGTTCACCAACACGTGCCCTTCTGGTGTTACTGTTTGGAAATTGCAAATTTACATAATCACCTTCATACGCTTCCAAATACCCTTTTTTTGTTGCGTTTTTTATGCGCAAACAATCTTCAATTTCCAGTTTTCTGCCAGTTTTTGTGAATTGTTCACTTACATAATTATCTTGACATGCCCTGTGTGATTTGTGCATTGTTGATGTCAATGGTCTTGCTATATCCAAATCAATTTCTGGTTTGTAATAAAAATTTTTTGTGCCGCTTGACAGAATCACATCAAGCATTTTGTCACTCAAATAATATTTTTCATCAACATTTTCTTCAAGCAAATCTTTTAGTTTCACTTTTAGTTCATATTTCTTTGGAAAAGCAAAACCATGATTTATATCATTGCGGATTGATATGATGAACACTCTTTCACGATTCTGCGGAACACCATAATCTTTTGAATTCAGCACCGCCCAATAATTTGTGTATCCTGCATCATTCAAACTGTCTAAAACAATCTTGAATTCAGCAGTAAATTTCTTTGACACCAATGCACGCACATTTTCAGCAATTGCAATTTTTGGTTTTGTGTCTTCAATAATGCGCAGTGCTTCAAAAAACAATCCGCTTCTTGTTAAATTGCCATTTTCATCAACAAATCCTTTTTGTTTGCCACTGTTGCTTATATCCTGACATGGAAAGCCATAAGTAATCAAATCAATGCCATCAGGTAATGTTTCAGTTTCAACTGCACAAACATCTTTCAAATTCATATTTTCATCAAGATTATGTATCAGTGAATATGCTTTACTTGCATATTTATCAATTTCACAATATCTGATGATTTCAAATGGTTCACCGATATTTTCAAGTGCTTTTTCAAAAGCACCAATGCCGCTGAATAAACTTAATACTTTCAACATATACACCTTCTTTGCAGAAGGAATGGCGGCATCACCGCCATTCCCTTATTCAAACACATCTGTCACTGTAATCTTGTTGTATTCACCATCTTTTTTGGTGTTTACTTCAAACTTCAGTCCATCTTCTTCAGCCAGTTCATGAATGTCCAGAATCAGATCATTGAAATGAACATAATTGCCATCAAATGTGACTTCCATTTCATCAACCACCTGCAATGACCGCAGGAATTCAAGCGCCCTGTGCATCATGAATCCATTGTACTGCGGATCATTTGCCGCCATTACCCCATTGTAGAAAATGCACTGCTTCTTGTGTTCACCTTCCACAATTCTGAACATGGCTTTGACCATTGGCTTTCCAGTCTTGGATTCACCAAGTTCAAGTTTTTCCAGTTTACACACATATGTACCTTCAGGCAGTTCAGCATATTCATTGGCTGATTCCTTTGCCTTTTCAATTTCTGCAACTGCGGTTTCACCGCCAAAATCTTTGTTCCATTTTTCAAAATCAATTGCCATCTGTTTGTACCTTCCTTTCATCTGTTAAAATGGCAGATCAGCATCTGTGATGTCCAGTGTGTGATCAGTGCTGATGTCTTCTTCTGTCAGTGTGTTTGCTTTCCTGCGCCTTCTGCGCTTTGGTGCTTCTGTTGGTGCTTCCTGTGGCTTCATTTCAGCCTGTTCTGGCGCGTTTTCTGCTTCTGTTGATACTTCTTCAGCCTTTACTTCTCTGACTTTCCTGCGCCTTTCTTTTGGCTGTTCTGCGGCTGTTTCTGCGCTTCCTGCATCTGATCCATCATCCTGTGCAGATTTGGAAACAGTTCGCGATCCATCAGCAGTTCCATGTGCTTCTGGTTCAGCGGCTTTTTGAACAGAAGTGTCTTTTTTCCGTCTGCTTCTTCTACCACTTGCATCTGGTTTAGTAACATCTTCTTTTGCCACTTCCTGATCCATCTGCGCAACTTCTTCATCATTTTTGAATTCACCTATTTCATAATAGTTTCTGATTTTTGTGTCCACATACTTCAAGTCATTGTCAATTGCATATGATGGAAACATGCCAATTGGTGATTTCACTGTGTCCAGACCACTGTTCTGTGTCAAGAAGAAATACTGACCATCTTTCACTGATGTCTTCAGCACTGTGGTAAACAGACCTTCAATGGTGATCTTTTCATCAAGCATTTTTCCCATTGTTTTGATCTTTTCATGTCCTTCATCATCCCTTTGCAGATGTGACAGGAAATACACAATCACATCATCTGGCATATAATCACATGCCTTGATGATATTGAAGAAATCACCCTGAATGTCATTCCATTTATCCCATCCATTTTCTTTGATCCTGCGCATGTACTGGAATGACATGATGTATTGTGCATCATCCACCACAATGACTTTCTTTTTGGTTTCATCCATTGCTTTCAAGATGTCCTGTGTCAACTTTTCAAATCTTGGTGTGATGCTTTCAAATTTGTTTTTGAAGGGAAGCGGCTTGCCTGCCGCATTGATTACCAGAATTTCATCTGGTGTGAAGTTCCGCAGTGAAGCAGATTTGCCTGTTCCGCTGTCACCAAGAATCAATACTTTCTGTGCCATGTTTATTCCTCACTTTCTTTGACTGCTTCCAGTCTTTCTTCTTCAATCCACCAGTCAACTGGTCTGCCTGTTGAATCAATACTTTCAAGCAGATACTGATCTGGCTTTGTATCGTAATATGTACACATTGCTGTGATCCTGCCTTCATAACCTGTCAGTGTGTCACACACTTTGTCACCATATTCAAACCGCACTGATGGCGCAGTCAGACCGCTTCTGATGATCCGTTCCACCGCTTCATACAATGGACAATGGAATTCTTCTGCGATCTGTTCAACAAATGCAATCACATCTTTATCATGAATATGAATGCTTCTGATACTATTTTTACTTTTCCGCTTCATCATTTGATCCTCAAACTTTCGCCACGTTCGCCAAAATGCGCATATGACAGATCACCAGTGTCCTGAATGTATTTCAGAATTGCTTTCAAATCTGGCTTTTCTATAATCTGAACCAGATCATCTGGCAAGTCATCTGTTGGCACATCCACAATTACAGGAAGCGCACCGCCATTCTTCTGGATGCTGAATGTGAACAGATCAGTCTTGAATTTTGTTTTGCCTGTTGCCTTCATGGATTCAAACAGATTCTGTTTCAGCCTTTCCACTGCCGCTTCAAGCACTTTGCGCTTTTCTGCAATCCGCTTTTCTTCTGCCTTGAATGAATCAATGCTTCCTTCCATGTTGCGGATCACCCTTGCATATCCATCTGCTTTGGCTTCAATTTCATCACCGATCACAGCAAGGATGCCTTCATAATCTTCACCAGATTCAATCTGGTCTTGCAGTCTTTGATACACTGCTGTCAGTTCGTACAGATTCATTTTTCCTTCCTTTCTTTATCAAAACCATATTGCAATTTCACACTGTTTGGATTGCCAGACAGCAACAGCATGATCATATGTTTGAAGTTTTCAAACTGGTCTGGATACAGTACCAATGCCACACCGCCTGCCGCACGGATTTGTTCAATGTTCCACAATTGCAGTGTGGATGGCTTGCCATTTGCCGCTTTCAGTTCGATTCCAAGAAACAAACCTTTACAGCAAACAAGCAAATCTGGCACACCTTCACGCTGAACACCATTTGACCATGTTTTCAACAGCCAGCAACCCTGATCAGTCAGAAACTGCTTCACCTTTTTTTCAAATTGTTTTTCTGTCATCTGACTTCATACACCTTTGCATGTTTTCCGCTGTCTGGTGTGCTGTGCTTCAGCATGTCAAACAGCTTCATCAAAGGCACTTCAATCTGTTCTTTGTTGATCTGGATTTTGATTGCGCCTTTTGTGCCTTCATCAATGCGCAATTCATTTCCATGTCCATCATAATACCTTTCACGTTTTACCATTTTCATTTCCTTTCTGTTGCTTTTCTATCAGTTCCAACATTTCAATGATGTTTTTCCTGCTGTCTTTCAGTTCTGCCATCAAATCTTCTTTTGTGGTGCGCAGATCAGTCTTCATGTCTGTCACTGTCTGTTTCTGTCCATTCTGGCTGATTATTGATATGAAGATGAAGTTCAGCGCACTGTTTGCGATTGCATACCAGATTTCAATTTGTGTCAATTAGTAACACCAACCATCTTCAGTGCCATTCTGACCACTGCTTCTTTCAGTGCTTCATTGTCACAGCGTAATTTGCGCATTTCATCAGATGCTTTTTCATATTCCATGCGCCAATATTCAATTTCTTTGTTCTTGCTTTCTCTTTCACTTATGCAATTCATTTTTCTTCATCCTTTTCAAACAATTTTTCTGTGAAATCCTTGCGCATTTCCAATGTGCGCAGAATCTTTTCTTCAATTGATCCAGTAACAATCAATTGATAATAGAAACATGCCTGATCCTGACCAATTCTGTGAATGCGCTTCTTTGACTGTTCATACAGTTCACTTGACAATGGCAGTGTGAAATATATGATCTTGTTCGCCTTTTGCAGATTCAATCCCATTGCACCAGATTGATACTGAATGAATGTAATACTGTTGTCATACTGTTCATATGCATCCAGATTTTTATATGATCCATTCACAATACTGATTGGTCTGTTTTCATTCATCAGAAGTGTTTCCATTCTGTTCAGTTCATCTGTGAAGTTATAGAACACAATCAGTCTGTCTTCAGTGCTTTCAACCAGATCAGTGAATGCTTTCAATTTTGCTTCACTGTAAATGCCGCACAACATCCGTTCATATAACATCCTTTTCAGTGTTGTGTCACCAACCAGTTCTGTTTCCCCTATTTGCACATACTTTTCTTTTCTGAATTTTCTGTATTCTTTTGATGCAGGAATCCGCACTTTGGTGAATGTCTGTGATGGAAGATCAAACACTTCATCAGTTTTCAGAAATTGACAACCATATTGATTCATCTTGCGCTTCAGCCTGTCAACATTCTTGTACCCTGTGACAATTGGAATGCTTCTGTCAACTGTGTCCAGATATTCAACTTCAACATACTGCTTCCAATATAACTGCTTGCTGATCTGCCATCCAAGCAGATGCATCTGTGACCACAGTTTTTCATATTTGCCGCCTGTTGGTGTTCCTGACAGTAGGATCACATTCTTTGGATTCATCTTCAAGATAAACTTTGACCGCTTTGCCGTTTCATTCTGAATCAGTGAAGATTCATCCAACATCAATGTGAAGTCAATCAGATTCAGCAGTTCTTTTCTGCGCCATGCAAGATCATAATTGATCACAAACACAACTGGTTCATCAAGCAGATATGGACAATCATGAAGTGCATATTCCCATTGTTTTTTGTCTGTAAGATCAAGAACATGCCAATCATAGTTCTGTTTGAAATGATCAATCCAATCATCAATCTTTGACTTCTGACAGACAATCAGATTCACTTTTGCACCAAGTGCAACCATCTTTTCTGATCCTGCAAATGTCTTTCCCAATCCCATATCCCAATAGAAAGCAACATGATTCATGCCTTCTGTGGCTTTTAATCCTTCAATCTGGTGTGCATATAACTTCATATTCACCTTCTGTCACTGATTCTGGATCAGTCAGATCATATCCTTCATACCTTTCCAGAAATGCTTCCAGTGCTTCTTTCCTGACCTTGTATGCACCAAGTTTGATGCATGGCAACAGTCCTGACTTCCTCAATCTGTGAACATATGTCACATTTGTTTTCAAAATTTCTGATACTTCCTTTATGGTGTACAACACACCGCTTCACCTCTGTCTGAATAAATAATCATAATCTTTGTTGAAATGATCACATATTGTGTCTATTTCACTTTTTGACCATTCCACCGCACCACTGAACCTGCGCTGAACCGCTGACACTGACATACCAACCACTTCAGCAATTGATGTGTATGTTTCACCGCACCGCGCCATTTCAGCAAGCAGATTTGGATACTTGATCACCTTTTCTTCAATCATGCTGTCACCGCCTTTCTACCTATGAAGATATATCCATTTTTTACCGCTGTCAACATTTTATACACGCTTTGTGGTAAATTTTCGCATTTTCCGCATAAATGTTTCATTTTGTGGTTAAACATAGTATCATGTGGTTATACCAGATGACAGGAAGTGAAAATATTTTGGAAACAAAACTTTTTTACAAAAATCTTGGTCAAAATCTGAAATACCTGCGCAAATCAACAGGATATACACAAGAACAATATGGATCATTTTTCAATCTGACAAAATCAGCAATTGTGAATTATGAATCAGGCATCAGAAAGATTCCTGTTGATCTGTTGTTTCAGATTGCGCATTTTCATGATGTGACCATTGACAGTCTGATCTGTAAAAAACAAACCATTGCAGATGTACTGAAAAGTGAAATTGGAAAGATGCATCTGGATCAGCATGAACAAGATGTGCTGATCAATTTTTTACATGTATTCAAAGGAATGAAAGAAGGGAATATGAATGGCAAAAGTATCAACCAGAAACAGAAATAAAGATCAATTTTATAAAGATGGCAGAAAAAAGCCTGCCAATTGGGAATACAGATTTCCGATTGCATCAATCAATGGCAAAAGGCAACATGCATCACAGGCAGGATTCAAGACACAGAAAGAAGCAGAAGCGGCAGGAACAAAAGCACTGGCAGAATATCTGAATGCAGGACAAATCCACAAACCATCAGACATCAGTGTGGCTGACTATCTTGACCAATGGCTTGAACAATATGTGAATGTAAATTTAAGACCAAACAGCCAATCAACCTATAAAGGCATTGTAAACAACCACATCAAACCTGCTGTTGGTCATTATCGTTTGCAGTCCTTGAATCCAAGTACATTGCAGGATTTTGTGAATGATCAGAAGAAAAAAGGATTCAGCAAGCAACATGTTGATCTGATCCTATCAACATTCAAAGGATCACTGAATTATGCCATTGAACCATTGCAATTGATTCAGTCAAATCCAATGATGTTTGTGAAAGCACCAAAGATGGAAAAGAAGCCGCGGAAAAGAATCATCTTGCGCATGGATGACTGGAACAGGATCATTGAAAGATTCCCTTTTGAATCCAAGCACCATGTGCCGCTGATGATTGGATTCCACACTGGTCTGCGGATTGGTGAAGTGTTTGGTCTGACATGGAATGATATTGATCTGGAAAAAGGCACAATCACTGTGAACAAACAGCAGATCAGATTCAAGCCATCCAAACAGGTGAAAAACAGATGGTGCTTTGCACCGCCAAAATCAACTGCATCATATAGAACAGTGAAGATTGGTCAAACACTGATTGATGTTCTGAAGAAGCACAAACTGCGCCAGAAGGAACAGAAATTGGCATGTGGTGAATATTATGTGCGATACAAAACCAAGCACATCAAAGATGAAATTCATGATCTGGTGCAGGTATCTGATGGTGATGTTGATCTGGTCTGCACTGGTGATGATGGCACATGGATCACACCAGAAACATTCAGATACTGTTCAAAAACCATTCAGAAGCAATTGATGATCCAGTTTGAATTCCATGCTTTAAGACATACACATGCAACATTACTTGCTGAATCTGGTGTGAATCCAAAGAACCTGCAAATGCGCCTTGGTCATGAAAAGATTGAAACCACTTTGCAGACATACATTCATGATACAAAAGCCATGGCAGATGAAACTGTGGATATGTTTGAAAGAATTGTTTGTGGACAAAATCTGATGTGGACAAAATGAGGACAAAAGCAGTGTGTTCATGTCCACAGAAGTATGATGAATGTTGATCTGAAGCCATTCTGAAGCCATCTGAACATATATGAACGCGATATGAAGGCATTGTGCGGTTTATTCATCAGGAATCACCAGAAGACACGCACAGTGCCTTCAGAATGCTGTTCTGATGCGGTTTTATGGTGGTCATGATGATTTTACTTCACCAGATAAAACTGTGCTTCATTTGGCTTCATTTGGTCTGTGGTGGACACATGGTGGACAAACAACAGAAAAAAGATGATTCTGCATGTATATGTCCACAATCATGGTGGACATAATATGAATACTCCTTTTTGAGATTCTACCTTCTTGCACGAAAAAAGAAGCCATTGCGGATGTGGCTTCTTTTTTATCTGTCAATCTGTTCAATGAATTCTTTTCCTTTGTAAATTTTGCAATATCTCACATAATCACATTCAGCCAATATGCGTTTTGCTTCTTCTCTTGCTTCTTCCAATGTGAAGTTCAGTGTGTATGCTTTCATATATCCTTTACGGCATCTTTTCATTTCATGATGTGTTAATAATGCAGAAGATGTTCTTTTTCTTACCTGATATTCTTTTTTCATTTCCTTTTACCTTTCCTTTCATCTGGTGCGGATGCTTAAGGTGATCCGCTAACCTGTGATAATTACTTTGTGAATACCTCAATTCTTACATTTCTTACATTTTCACGGATTAACTGTTCTGCGATTGCTTCGGCATCTCTGATTGTCCATCCGTTGCCATTGTCGGAAAAATAGTCATCTTTCCATTCACCAAGTTCATTTCTGAACTGAAATTTCACAATATATCTTGGTTTCATTTTCTTCTCCTTTACTTTCCAATGATCATCTTTCCTGTCTTGATCCGCCCTGCGATGTGTTTGATTCCGAATCCAAGATGTTCTCGGTTCTCAATCCACCATTTCGCATTTTCGACATCCATCAATTCGAGAAACAGATTTCTCCTGTTTTCTGACATCATCTCAATGACCTCTTCTCTTATCTCGTCTGATGTGTCTTTTCCGAGAGTGAAATCAATGAACTCTCTGCGGATGTCCTCTGCCCATGCGACCTGCTTTTCAGTCCCTTTCAGAATTGCCTTTTTCATGTCTTTGTTCTCCTTTACCTTACACCTATAATATATCAGTAATTACTGACATTTGCAATACTTTTTTTACAAAAAATAAAAAAAACTTGCAACTTTGTTGCAAGTTTGATGCAAGTTTGATGCAAGTTTGATGCAAGTTTACTGATCCACAGATTTGTACACCACAAATGTTACCACTGCACCTGCTTTCTGAATAGGTGTGGCAAGTGTCACCACTGCATTTGACAGTGTGTATTCATTGCCATTCAGATGCAAGCCATTGATGTACACATCCAGTGTGTCATATGCAAATGCATATTCAGGAATGTAAGTCAGCACATTGAACACTGACTGATTTGCCTGTGTGGTTGTCACCTGACCTTCAAGCCGCTTGAACACTTTTCCCTGTTCAAACTGATCTTGGATACCTTCAAACCATGTTTCAAAACCATTCTGCCATGATTCAAACAATGTGCTTGTATCTGCCTGCTGAATCAATCCTTGAACATAGCCACACAGATTGCTGTTGCCGCGTGTATCAGTGATCATCATGCCTGTGATGGCTGTGATCTGCTTGTCAACTTTGATCTGTGCCAAGCACATTTCATATCTGCTTGTATCCCTTTGAAGCACTGGTGCAACTGGTGTTGCCGCCAATGTTCCTTTTTTGATGTCAATTCCCATTGTGCGCTGTGTAAAGTCAACATAGAAAATGACCAGATCAATTCTGTTCAAAAGAACATCAGATGCATCCAGTGTCAGTGTCAGATCAGAAGTATTGATCAGTTTGTGTCCATTGATCCATCCTGCGCCTGCACCAACAATCACATTCATGCCTGTGGATGCGCGCACCTGAAGCATTGTGGATGGATTAGGAAACACACCATTGCCAACAAGCAGATCAAGATATGATGTCACATCTTCTGCATTGTATATCCTGTCATATGTACCATCATTCAGAATGGCATTGAAGAAATAAGATTGAATTGCCATATGTATCACCTGCCCTTTTCATTATATTCCAAATGTCGGAACAATTGAATATTCACCACTTTCAGCAACAGATTCAATCACTTCAACCAGTCTGCTGTTGATGTATATTCCCCACTTTTTATTTTCAATCACACAGATGTCACCAATGTTCACATCCTGCTTCCATTGCAGATTTCCAAAGTAAACTGTGCCAGTGAATGCTGTGGTGATTGTGGTGATGGATTCCAAGCCGCTTTCACGCATTTGCGCTTCATATTCTGCATCACTGATTTCACCACCATTTGACTGCAAATTTCTTTGATCCTTATAAACTTCATACCGATCCAGACCAGTGTTGGTTGCTTCTGATACCCACAATGTGCGCCTGTCAAGACCTTCACCTTCACCTGCCACAAGCACATCTGTGGCAATTTCTCTGTAATCTTCTTCATACTGACTTGAAAGCAGATTGTCATATTCATCACTGAACACAATATATGGATTTGCTGACTGTTCATATGAATGATCAGTGCCTTGAACCAAACTGAACACAAATTCATTGTCATCATTTAGAATCACTTTGTATCCAATACCATATGTCTGGCAAATAGCATTGATTGTATCAAGCAAATTGTCACCTGTATATTGTGCTTGCATAGTCTGTGATGTTGAATATGTACCAAGAATGAAATTGCTGATCTTTCTTGCACTGATCGCAGGATTGATGATGGCATCTGTCAGCAGTTTGTTTACACATGCCGCCACAGTACCATCAACAACTGTCTGCTGTGCAATGATCCTTCTTGCCAGAATGCATGGAAGGAATCTGCCGCTGATGATCAGCATTTCATGATGATCTTCATTTTTCTGAATATGTATCTGTTCAATGACACCTGCATTTTCATCATCATCCCTGATGATATAGTATCCTTTTTGAAACAGATCAACATTGGTTTCATTCACATCAACACACAATTCAAAATCACCGCATGTGTAATATCTTGTTGTCCAGATGAATGAAATATAATCATCAATCACAGCCAGTCTTTCAAAGTCTGTGTTCATCACAATTGGCAGAATGTCCATGATCATACCCCTTCATACAGATTGGAATGCTTGAATGTAACAAGCAGATCACCAAGCACACCAGATGTCACTTCATACACAAATGTTGATCCATGTGCTTCCAACTGAAGCCATGTACTGTTTTTCATGACATAATTGAATATATTTGTTTCAACACCACCACGCAGAAGTGTAGCAGTCTTTTCACCTTTTCTTGTGTCAATAGTGATCAGATCACCTGTCTGCATAGAATAATTCACACCAATGAAATCTTGCGTTATGTAATTGAATATTTTTGGATTTGACACTGCACTTCTGGCATACAATTCAATGATCAATCCACATTCCAAATCACCTGTGTTTTCAATTGTGATTCCTGCATCATTGCTATAATATCCCATGACCAACTGTGGTGATGCTGTTGATGCAAATGGAAAGTGAAATGCACTGATGATATTTTTCAATTCATTCACTATGATCTGTGCTTCTTTGAAGAATGGTGCAGGACACAGAATTGAAACTGTCACAATCTGCTTCATTTCAAAGTAAGCAATATCAATTGACTGAATATATCCATCAATGTACACATCACGCTGATCACCTGTATACATGAATCTGATCCACTGCTTTGCCTTCAACACCTTGTACATCTGTATTCTGTTGTATGCCGCACTGTATTCAATGGCAAATGCCAGATTGATCTGCCGCGGATTCACTTTTGCGCTATTGTACTTTGAACCATCAATCAATGCAATCTGACTGGTGTTGATGGTTGCATCTGGTGGATTCAAACCCTGAATATCAGTGATGGTAAATGGTGAACCTGCGCCAAATTGCAACTGATCACCAATTTTGTTTTCCAATACCAATTTAAACATTTGACAACCTCACTTTTGCACTGAACAACATGCTTTGTGTATCTCTGTACAGTTCAAGTCTTGACAATGCTTTTGGTGATGTATTGTATTGATTGAATGTAACATTCTGTACAACTTCACCACTTGCTGAATTGCCATTCATTGCATTGACATTTCCAAGCAATGCATTTTTTGCACCTGTGGCATCCAATTGGTCAACCATTTCTTTGACCACCCTTGAAATCCATTTGGTGTTTCTTTCAAGCGGCACAATTGCTTCAGCACCATTTTCACCAAGACCAACAATTGTTGCGCCTTTGTCAAAAACACCGCCTTTTGCATACCAGTCAATGCCAATGCTTGGTTTCTTGCCTTTGCCGCCAATTCCCCACGGTGCTTCACCGCCAGAAATATTGAAGTGCGGCAGTTTGATTCCACTGAAAATTTTACCCATTTTAATTGGAAAAAAGCCTTTGATCTTTCCAACTGCTTTGTCAACCAGTTCTTTTGCCTTATCAATAGGTGATGTGATTTTATCTTTGATGCCTTCAAATAGTTCTGATACTTTTTTCTTTAATCCTGAAAAACTCAAGAATTCTTTGATTTTTTCAACTGCTGTTGAAACACTTTCTTTTGCTTTTGCTATTTTGTCAGCAATTCCTGATCTGATGCCTTCAAAGAATCCAACAACCTTGTCTTTCAGTTCACCTGTTTTGGCTTTTATGTTTTCCCATGTCTGAACAATTTTATCTTTTATTTCACTTGCTTTTTCGCTGAATTCCTGAAACTTTTCTTTGATGTTTTCAATCCATTCAGATATTTTTTCCTTTGCAATTGATGCGGCTTCTTTGATTTTTTCCCAAAGATCAATCCAGAAGTTCCTGAATGCTTCAGATTTGTTCCACAGAACAACAAATGCCGCAACAAGACCTGCAATTGCCGCAATAACTAATCCAATTGGATTTGCCGCCATAACAGCATTCACCACTGCTTGTTCTGCCGCCACAAGTTTCTGCACCACTGTCAGTGCCATCCACCCATCAGTCATTATTTTCAATGCTGTGGTGTATGCCAAATAAATACCTGTTGCTGTTGCAATTCCTGTAATCAGTGCAATGATCGTATCACCATTTTTGACAAAGAAATCAATCCCTTTGTCAACCGCATCAAATAAACCTTTAGCCATATTTGCAATAGTATCAATGGCTGATTCAATCTGTGGCGCGTATTTGTCCATAAGATCGCCAGTCATTTCTGCCATGTCAGTTCTGATCCCTTGCATGGCAAGCGCAAATTTATCTGGCGCATCCAGTGTGTTTTCAAATGTAGTGTCTACACTGTCACCCCAATTTTCAACAGACTTGCTGAAATCATCAAATGACAATCTGCCATCACGCACTGCTTGCGCAATAGCAGGGCCAGATTTGTTTCCAAACAGTTCCATTGCAATCTGTGCGGCTTCTGTGTCTGATTTTGCGCCTTGCATTTCCTTTTGCAAATCTGCCATTGCTTCATCAAGCGTTTTACCGTCTTTCGCGGCATTCTGCATGGCTTTTTTCAAACCACCCATCATTGCAGTGGAATCAATACCATTCTTTTCAAGATTACCAAGAAAATTTGCAGATTGATTTATATCCAATCCAAGTTCTTTCAGCACTGTGCCATTGTCCATCAATGACTTTGCCAGATCATCCATTGATACACCAGTGTCTTGACCAACTTTGTTCATTATGTCAAGCACTTCACCTGCGCGGTCACTTTCAATCCCAAACATTGCCATTGCCGCTTGCACAGAATCAATTGATGAATTCACATCTGTACCATTCAGTTTTGCAAATTTCAGAAACTTCACAGACAAATCTTCAAGTTCATCACCAGTCAAGCCAAATCTGGTGTTGATTTCACCAACTGCTGTTCCCATTTCATCATAACTGCCAACAACTTGCTTTGATACATTCTTGTAAACATCTTGAAGTTCTTTTGCCGCATCACCTGTTGCGCCAGTTTTTGCAATGATAATGTCTGCGCCTTCATCAAATGCCTGCCATGCTTCAGCCGCAGTGCTTGCAAGATTCTTCAAACCATCAATGACAAGATTGATTCCCTGTGTGACCAGATTTGCAAGCGCGCCTTTCAGTACAGTAAAGCCGCCTTCTACATCATCAGCAGTCTGTTTGGTGTCTTCCAGTGACTTGTCAAATTCATCAGCCGCTTTATCTGCATCATTCAGTTTCTTTTTGTTGTCAGCCAGTTCACCAGACAAATCTTCAATCTGCTTTGCTAATGCCTGCGCTTCTTTGCTGTTTTCACCATACTGAAGAACAGCATCTTTATATTCTTTTTTTAACTGATCAACCTGTTTCTGCTGTTCTTCAATGGTTTTATTCAATTTTCCAGATGCTGTTTCAGATTCAGATTGTTGCTTCTGCATCTGTTCCAACTGGTCATTGTATTTGTTGATGTTGGTTTCAGTCTTGACAATTGTGGCTCGCTGTTCTTCAATTTTCAGCCGCAAATCCTGCGCTTCTTTGGAATTTTCACCCATGTTTTCAGCAGTCAGTTCATACTGTCTTTCAAGATCATTCAGTATCTGCTTCTGCTTTGGCAATGTGGTGTTCAACTGCTTCAGTTTTGCTTCCAGACCATCAGTGCTTTTTGACCATCTGTCCATGCCTGCTGTGGCAGTCTTGAATTCTGCATTTGCAACTTTGATTGACCGTTTGGCTTCCTGCATTGCTTTGGTCAGATCACCAATGTCAACCTTCCATTTCATTGTGCTTTCATGATCAGCCATGTTTCATCACCTCACAATCAATACCAATTGTCATTCTGCGCCTTGCGCCTGATGTGCTTGTTGCCTTTTTTATCATACCAGATTTCATCATCCGTTCTGATTCCTTTTTTGCGCTGATTCTTGCGGTTTATACGCATAACAAGTAGAAATACTTCACCTACTTTTTCCCTTCTGACTTCAAAAGGATTTAGACTTGGATAACGCTGACAAAGATTGTCTTCCAAGTCAAAAAATGTTTCATATAAAGAAAGGGCAGTGGTGTCATCACCACCACCCTTATTCAGTTTTTTTCAGGATTACCAAATGAATCTTTAACGTAATTGAAAAGATCAATAAACAATGGAACAAGTTCTTTCAACTTGATTTTGCGCAGATCATCTTCTGTCATATCTGGAAAAATATCAAGAAGCAGATCATTCAGTTTTGTGCGGTTCTTCTGAATCACAGAAAACAGTTTCATGTTATCAGTCAGATCATCCACTTCATCAAAGATTCCAAGAATGTCTTCAACTGTTCCATACATAATGTCATATGTATCAATTGAATATGTCTTTTCAATTTCTTTCTGGTTTTTATATACGTTTAATTTCATTTGGTTTCATCCTTTCTTAACCGTTCGTTACTGGTGTGGTCTGTGTCACTGTAGTGTGTCACATGTTGTGACTGTGCTGAAGAAGTTTGTCAGATTTGCTTTTCCATCACGTTCATCAACAACCAGTGCCTTCTGTGATTTTGGATTTCCCTGTGCATCAACTGCTTTGGTGAATTTGTGTGTGGTCATGATGCCAGTGTATGTCAGTGTCTGACCTGCTGAATCTGTGCCTGCATTCTTTGTTGTTGATGTTTCATCAGGAATTCCAAAACTTCCCTTGTACCGCCATACATATCTGTATGTACCATCTGTCAGACCTAAACGATAACCAAGCGCAAAGTATTTTGGTGTTGATTCGCCATCCATGAATGCGCCTGTTGTGGCATCAATCTGTTTTCCTGTGATGTCTGCCAGTGTTGCCAGATCAAGTGCAGGAATGTTCAGCGTGATTGTGTCTGCACCTTCTGCATTGATTGTCAGTGCAGGCTTGTTGTCATAGTATTTGGTGTCAGATGCTGTTTCAACAGTTTTGCTGATTTCAGCAACTGGCGCAAGCCGCTTGACAGTGCCTGTGACATATCCTTCACCGCTTTCATTGTTATCTGTAGTAACTTCAGCATAATACAGATCATCTGTTCCGCGGAATTCATCTACATATTCAGCCATGTTGTGTGTACCTCACTTTCTCAATGTATAGAATGTTGATTCCTCTGCCTGTATGTGTTTGTTCATCAGACAATGCATCATATCCAACACCATTGACAATGAATCCTGCCGCTTTCAGAAGCGGCTTTGCCTGTATCAATGTATTGTTTACAATGTCAGGATCAAGTGAATATATATTCAAATCAAAATCCCAAATGGTGCGCGTTTCATTGTTGTCAAAGAAGGCATCATCATTTGTGCTGTTGTTGAAATATGTGAAGAATGAATCTGGATATTCTGTGTCATTGGAAAGTGATCCTTGCTGATATATTGGATAATTGAATGATGCAATTGTATCAATCAATAACTGCTTTACATCCATATCAGATCACCTTCCTTTTCCCAATTCCAGATGCTTCACCATGATTTCTTCTTGTTTTTCAGCAATTTGTTTTCTGGTCTGTGTTCCTTTTATGGCATTGTACACTTTCGCATTCTTTGGCATTCTTGGTGTACCATACATGACAAATATTGAATGCATGAATCCAGACAGATTTGCGCCTTCACCACTGAAGCCAGTTTTCACTTCAGCAATTGTTCCGCGCCAGTCAATCTGCAAATCCTGAATAATGGTGCGGTACATTTCACCTGTGGCATATCCTTTTTTTCCACCGCCTTTTCTGCCATAAATAGCAGATGCACTGGTCAGATTGTCCTGAACCAACTTTTGTGTTTCAGCCAATGCTTCATCAACTGCGGCATGAAGATCACCACCAACTTCATCAATATCTTCTGCCAATTTTTCAAATCCATCAAATGTGATTGACATCTTTGCCATTACGGTTTACCACCAATCTTTTTGACTTTGAATTGCAGAAACTGATGCATCATGTTGATGTCTTCAGGATCACTGATTATTTCATATGTCTGTTCAGTATCACACAAATACACGCGGCAGTTTGATTTGATTTCTGGTCTGTACCATGTGTCAATTGTTGCGGTATTGATCAATGTGTACACACCATTCTGAATGTTTTCTGTGCCGCCAAATGTCCTGAATGATCCAAAGAACAGCAGATCATCCGCAACTTCAGAAGGAAGGGGAAAAACCTTCTTTGTTGTTCCAGTGACCACTGTTTCTGTTGGAATCAGCAACTTCATTGGAACATTGAAAGGCATTGATGGCTTGTAACCTTTAGCCATTTGAACCACCAACACCTTTCAATGCCAATTGTGTTGCACGCATTCTGAAATAATCTGAAAGTTTGCCTTCACCTGCACCATAGTTCCACAGATCAGAAACACCGCGCGCAATGATTCCATTTGTGATGAATGCATCTTTCACACCTGCATCATGCAAGAATGCAATGACTTCATCAAAATATATTTGCAGTGTGGCATCCTGATATGTACCAGTGACACCAAGTGCTGTTTTTACACTTTCAAAAGAATACATTGCGCGCGCCTTCCTTTCTGTTTTTAGAAACCAACTTTTGTGATTGTGATTGCGCCTGTTGCCAGAACAGCCTTGTACAGTGTTCTGCCATCTGCTTCAACAGTTCCTGTTGGTGTTACTGCCACATCATTGATTGTAAATCCTGCATAATCATATGCAGGTACAAAATATACAGTTCCTGCTGTGTAACCAGTAGCAAAATCAAGTGTTTTGACTGGTTCATTTGCAATCAGAAGTGATCCTGCGGATGCGCCAACTTCAAACTGACCATCAACAGATGCCGCTTCCAGTGCCGCCAGTGCAGAATTTCCGCTTGCCTGTTTTAAGATCAGACCATACATGCTGATCAAATCAACCGCTGTAATCGGTACAATTCTATCATTATTGATCATTGTTATTCACCTTCACTTTCACTTTCTTTCAATGCCGCAATTGCATTGATCATGTCTGGAATCAAAACATATTTAGATACTGTTGCACCATTTGCAATGCCTGCATATGTATCTGTCAGCGCACCGCCAAGTGCCACATATAACGCTTTTAATGCTTCAACTGTGGTGTTCATGGTTTATGCCTTTTTCTGAATCAGATAGAAACCACGCGGATTCAGAACCTTTCCATCAACAACAGTCAGCATCTTGTTCACCCATTCATTGCGGTCTTCATCAAACCATCTGCGCATACCAAACTGCATGTTGGTGTTGATTGCGTATTCTTCTGGTTGCCAGAAGATGCCAACAATGTCACCCACCTGTGCAGAATCAAAATCAGGAATTACATCTGGTTCAACAAGTGTGATATTTCTGCCAAAGAATCTGCCATTTGGATTTCTGGAATCACCATCATTGACTTCCAGACCTGTTGCCTGTCTGAAGATCGGATTGTTGTTTGCATCAGCCATTGTTTCAAGGTATTCATCAACTGTTCCAAGCGGAAAAATGAATTCACCTGCACGATAACCAAGCGGCAGTTTTGCAAAGAATTTTTTGCGCCATGCAGTCCAGTCATTCATGTCAGAAGCAGACATCTGGATGATGTGACCTGCCTGACCAGTAACACGCGGATCATTAAGGATGCCAAGCATCTGACCATTTCCAGTGCCATTGACAATTCCCATGTCCATAGCCTGAAGATATGCTGTCACCATAACTTTGACAATTTCCCTTTCAAACAGATCAAGGGAAACAATCTGTGACAGAAGTGTCTGTGCAACGCGGATTTCTGCCATGTTGTATTCAAACATGACAAATTCATTGATTGTGCCGCCATCTTCTCTTGGTGCAACAGTGCTTTCACTGACCCACTTGAATGATGCCTGAAGTCTTGCAATCGGTACTTTCACCGCACCTTTGATATTCAGATGGCGCACTTTGTTGAATAACTGACCATATACCAGTCTGACTTCATTGATGAATTCATTCAGTGTTGTTGTTGGAATGGTTGCACCAATGCTGTCTGTGTTTGTAGGCATATTGTCACGCGCAACAAGATTTGCAGGAATAGGTGTGCCAGTCTGTGCATATTTCATGAATGCCTGTCTGTATTCCAGTGTTGCAAACGGATCAACATTTTCATTGCGCTGTTCATGTGTCTGCGGATATGTACCAACCACATTGCCATTGACCAGTGTTGCATTTGCAGGAACAGCACTGCGCTGTTCATTGTTCTGCTGTGCGGCACGCTGTTCATCTGCTTCAATGGCATTTAACTGTGCCTGCGCATCATCTCTTTCCTGTTTCAGTGTTTCTGCTTCAGCAGTCAGTGAACGCACTTCATTGACATCTGTTGACTTTTCAATCAGTGATCTGATTTCTTCAATGCGTGCATTTCTGCGCTGAATAAGTTTCTGAAGATAATCTTTCATGTTGTTTTTACCTCACTTTCATGATTGCTTCAAATTTTGCTTTTTCAAGTTCCAATGCACTTTCCAGTGCCTTTTCCTTTGACCGCTTCACACTTTCCAGTGTTGACTTTGCACTTTCCAGTGCTTTCTTATTTCTAACGCTGATTTCTGTGTCTTCATATGCAGGAAATGTGACTGCTGACACTTCCACCACGTTTGAAATCTTTTTGATGTGCCTGACTGGATGATCAGATTCAAGATCAGACCATTCTTCATCATCCACCGCAAACATGAATGACATGCCTGTGATGTCACCACGTTCAATGGCAGAATACAAATTTCTTGCATCACTGTTGTTCAGAACATCCAGATTCACCCTGATCTGCATTCCTTCATCATCTGGCATCAACTGCATGGTGCTGTTTGCATTGTTGTTTCTGCTTCTTGCAAGCGGAATTTTGCTGATGTCATGATTCACCAGAAAGCGCACATCACGCAGATCAGCACCATTCAATGCACCGCTTTCAATGATTTCATCAAAATATCCAAGATCAGTGCGGCTGTTATACACAATTGGTCTGCCGCACACAATGCCAACACCTTCATCAGCCTGTTCTGCGCGGATGTCAAACGTATATGACCGCTGTTCAAGTTCTTTATTCTGTGGCATTGTCATCACCTGCCTTTTCTGCTTTCAGTTCATTCAGTACATCCAACAGTTCCAGAAGCAATGCTTCAATTCTGCTGAATGGTGGAAGAAGTTCATTTTCTGCGCCAAGCATATTCTGAAGAATGGCTTCATTTCTGCTTCTTGGTGTTTCAAATTCTGCCATATATATTCACCTCATTCTTCACTGACTGTTTCATCAATGTTTTCATCTTTTGATTCATCAATAACATCCATCTGGACATTTCCAACTTTACCCATCTGGTACTGTGAAGCCATGTCTGCATCCACCCAATTCAATGACATGTACCGCTTGCCTTCCAGTTCAGGAAGCGGAACAAGACCAAACATGGTGCGCTTTTCGTTTTCATATATTGAACCTGTTGGTGCAAGCAAATTCACCAGTTCCAACTTCTGTGTGATGGTCATGAAGATCAAATCTTTTGGATAAAATTTGATGCAGTTTCCAAAAGCCTTTTCCCTTGATGTGAACATCTTCTTTGTGAATGCCTGTGAAATTGCTGTGATCAGCGGTTCAAGTGATTTCTGATAGAAAGATTCATATGTTTCTTTTGAAAAATCACCTGTCAGAATATCAAGCGGAATACCCCAATTGCGCAGAATCTTTTCATCAATGAATTTCAGCGTGCCTTCATCCACAAGTTTGATGTCACGCGGAAAAGGTGTGAATTCTGCTTTCAGATCAAGCGGCAGAATTCCACTTTCACTGTTTTGCAGTTTCCGTTCCAGTTCCTTCACATTTGCTTCAACTTTGCCATCATCAAGCATGGTGTTATATTTCACAATGCCATTCACCGCATATGATGAATTCATGGCTTTGGCAATTCCATTCAGAAGTGTGCTGTTCAAATTCAGTGTTGACAGCAGTGCTTCATTGTCTGGCTGACCAAATCTGTTTCCACCCATGTATTCAGAAATTGAATAATTGTATTTGATATGTATTACATCATCATATGGAATTGTTGTGGTTTCGCCATTCCAAAACCAGAATTTCACAAACAGCCTGCCGCCTGCATCTTCAATGAAATCCACCTGTGTTGGATTGATCGGATATAAAGAATCATAGTATCTTCTTTCAACACCAGTCTTTTCATCCACCCATGTGTAATATGTTGGAATGATGAATGCATTGTAATTCATCAGAAGTAACCAACAGATTTTTTCAAGGAATTCAGATGTTGTCATCAACTGATTTGGATTGTTCAATACATCCTGCACAGTGCTTTTCACTGGCACTGGATCATTGTTTGTGTACCGCACATGTGTTGGTGTCAGTTTTTTCATTTCATCAACAATGCATTTCAAAGCCTGCTGAACAACATCACTTGCATATATATCTGTGCCAAACTGTGAATATATTGGTGTGAAGCCATCAAATGTTGGCGCAAATTTTATATTCTTTGGTGATTTTCTAAAAAATTTATCAAGCCATCCCATTACTTCACCTCAATGCATTTACCATTTCTGTTCTGTATCTTCTTAACATTTCATAACACATGATTTCAGACAATGTGCCATCAATCCTGCGGCTTGCCTGATTTTTAATTTTGATTGGCATGATGTGTCCTGTATCCCAAATCTGAACAGATGTATTCCCCAAACACCACTTGTCAATTGGATTGTCATTCCTATTGATCATCTGATCCCTGATGTCTGCTTCCAACAGCCGCATTGGTGATGACAGCACATATCTGTTTTGATATATCATTTCATATTCAAAACCGTAATCATCCATGCGCTTCAGGAATTCTTTTGCAAATCTTTGGTCATATCCTGCTTTGTACAGTCTGATGTCATGTTCTTTGTACAGTTCCGCAAACCAGTCTGCAATCAGTGACACATCAACTTCATTGCCTTCCACTATTCTGATGAATCCTTGTTTTGCCCATTCACTATATTTTGCACCAGATTCACTGTCATCACTCATTTTCAGTTTACTTTCTGGTATCCAGTACATGCTGTGAATGTACTTTGTTGGATCATCTTTTTTCAGCAGAAGAATCTTTGCTGAACACATATCTGTAGTTTCAGCCAGATCAACACCTGCCAAGCATATACTACCGCGGAATTCATCAAGTGTGTATACCCTTGAATACTCCAATAATTCACCCATCAACCATGCTTCACTGTTGCTGACCTTGAAATTGAAATCTTTTGAAAGTGTAAACATTCTATCAGCCTTTGATCTTCTGGCGGCATCAACCTGTTCACGCAGGTAATCCCACCGCTTCACAATGCCAAGTGTTGGATTGCTTTTGATCCATGATCTTTCATCCTGCCACACTTCCTGTTCTGAATCCTGTGTGTAAAGCCATGGCAAATATCTTTCTGCGCTGATGCTGTCATCTTCACCAGATAGAATCTTTCTGGCTTTCACCAGTTCTTCATCCAAGAAGCCGCCATTCACAAATCCTTCTGTGGTGATCAAGATCAACTTTGGATTTGGTTTCAGTGACTGTGACTGTTCAATTGATTTGATGATCACATTGTCTTTCATTTCATGCACTTCATCCACAATGGCAAAGTCAATGTTTCTGCCTTCCTTGTTTCTTGTCCTGTCAGACAGTTTGAACACCTTGCTTCCATTGATCTTGCATTTGATCCACTGTTGGTTTTTCCATGTGTCCTTCTGGTATGGATCAATCATCAACCGCATTGTGTCAATTGCGTTATACAGAATACTTGCCTGATTGTCATCATTGGATGAACACACAATGTCTGATCCATCATTGCCAGTGATCAGTTCTGTCAATCCCAAGCCAGAACATGTTTCTGATTTGGTGTTCTTTCTGGCAATCAGCAGGATCACTTTTCTGAATCTGTCTGTCAGATCATCAGCCATCTTGAATCCATATGTTGCTGAAATGAATGCCTTCTGCCACAGCATCAGGATCATTGGCTGACCATAAAATGGTGATTTGGTCAGCCTGATGCAGTGTTCCATGAAATCCATTCTGAAATCTGCATCCCTTGTATCATATATGTATCTGTCATCATTCATTTCATCCATCAACTTTGACAGTTCATCTTTCAATTCATGACCTGCAATGATTTCACCAGTCATCACTTTCTGATGATATTCTTCAAGAAATCCATTGGTGTACAGAATCATAATTCATGTTCCTTCCTTCTGCTGTTCAGGAATGCGCGCAATGGTGAATCTTCTTCTGGTGCATCCTTGCGCAGAACACCAGTCAGAATCTTGATGCAATTGTTATATTGCTGAAGCAGTTCTTTGTACTGTTTGGCGGCAGGTGTTGGTTTCTGATCCGCAGGATTCTTTGGATTCACGCGGATGAAAGGCAACTGCCGCAGTTCCTGCAAACGCAGTTCCAAAAACACCACATCATCAATCATTGGTGCAATGATTCCTTTTGTATCATCAATCTGATCAAATATCTTCAGCAGTTCTTCTTTTCTGTTCATCTGTTCACCCCTGAACATATTTTACACCGCATGTGCAAAATCTTGTAAAAATTACGCATTTTCGCAAAAAATTACGCATTTGTTACGCATTTTCGCTTTTTTCGGAAAAATGCGTAATCACTCAAAAACCGCATAAATAAGCCATTTTTTGAACATGCGTGCATGAAAAATTACGCATGTTACGCATTTTTATCAACCATTTATATTTTTTATTTTTTTCTGTGTGTTATTTCTATATAAAAAAAGAAAATATATAATAGTAACTGTAATTGCGTAATCTGTAATATATAGGAATGTCAGTATAGCATGATATAAAAAGATGCCACATGTAATGGCATCAAATCAAATTTTCTGACAAAAAAGTGTCAAAAATCTCAAAAAATTGCTTTTGGTGACATTTTAG